>Ga0256407_10006720_pt1 | contig 17634 bp, 14 predicted proteins | sample RumenRJG_04DNA_FD_193489 | JGI IMG/M metagenome (GOLD analysis project Ga0256407, IMG submission 193489) | Bovine rumen microbial communities from Lethbridge, Alberta, Canada - RJG_04 | ecosystem: Host-associated > Mammals > Digestive system > Stomach > Rumen | place: Canada: Alberta...
AAAAAAAAGAAGAAGAAGAAGAAGAAGAAGAAGAAGAAGAAGAAAAAGAATCAAATACAATAAAATTAAATAATACAAGTCCCTTATTAAAGACATCAAATAATTCAAATGAAGACACAACAAATTCAAGTTTAATTTATAAAGTACATCATCCAGCTTTAGATATTGATAAATCAACAAAAACAAAAATATGGTCAATTAGTACAATAATAATATTTGGTTTTGCATATTTAATTCTTCGTCTCTTATATAATAAACTAAAAAATTTAAATAAATTTTTCTCAAAATGTATTGCAAGTTTATCTAATCAATTATTATTTCTTATTATGTGTTATATTATAATAATATTGATTTATACATATGGAAATTTTGATTCGATTCCTTTAAATTGGGAATATTTTATAGCAGGAATTGCAATTTATTTAATTACTTATGTTATATTTTCAATTTATATTATTGTTATATGCTATTTTATTACTAAAAAATGGGAAAAATTAGAAAAGAATGCAACATCATTTACAGATTTAAGACATAAATTTGATAATATTGCAAATCAGAAATATTATCCTAATAATAATAATTATAATGAATCAAATACAAATGATATAATTGAATCTTTTGAATATTTAGTATTAAAAAGATTTTTTTTTATACCATTATTTCCAATTTTTAAAGCAAGTTCATTTAGAAAAGAAATGAATTTTAGTATTTATTTAAAAAAATCCTTAATAGAAAAATTAAGATTATACTTTAAATTTTCATGGACATCATGGTTCATTTTACTAGTAACAATAATGTTTTGGAATGTTTTCATATCAGGAGCAAAGGCAAAAACATTATTATTTTTATTAATAATATTACCAATAATAGGAATTTTAATAACAGCATTAATATATATTTATTGTAAATCAATATATAGAAAAGTAGTAGAAAAAATAAGTCAAAATAACATTGCAAATTATCAAGATGTTGATTATAATTCAAATTCAGCATTACAAAGTTTAAGTCATCCTAAATATTTATTAAATTTAATACAAGATGAAAAAGAAATGGAAGAAATGAATAAACCAGATAATTTTCATATACATTTTCATCAAAGACCATCATCTTTATATGAAAATTTAATCCCTTTTGGAATAAGTGGTTTTCATATATTAATAAATATAATACAATCAATTTGTTTAATTTTTATTTGTTGGGGTGTAATTACTTTTGGAAAACATTTAAGTGTTATTAGAGAAAAATATAATAAATTAGGTTTAATACTTTTTATTATTGGAAGTATTGTTTATTTCTTTATTCAAGGTTTTATTTCTGCTTTTGCTTTAAAATGGTATTGTATAATAGATTCTATTGAAATGAGAAGAAATGAAAAATGTGTTAAAAAAATGATAAATCATCATTTATATCATAGTGGTAAAATTGCAGAAAGTATATTTCAAAATTTTAAAAAAATTTATTTTGATATGAAAATAAATAAAGAAGAAGATATTGAAGATCAAATTTTTATTGATCAAGAAAAAAAAAATGAATTAGAATTAGGATATCCACATTTACAAGAAATGATAAGAACTTGTGTTTATAGATATACAAAATCAGAAGATGAAAAAGTAACAATTGATATTGAAAAAGATTTAATTCCATTTTTAAAAACATTAGGAAATAATTTAACAGAAAATGAAATAGAATTTATGTTACATTTAATTCAAAATTTCCATTCATTTAAAGGTCAATTATCAATAATTAATTTATTTAATATTTATGGAGCAATATTACATTTTAGAAAACAAAATCCTTTAGAAATAATAAAATTTGTTATGTCTTCTTATTATAAATCAAATAAATCAAATAATAAATCTAGAGAGACTTATATGACTTATAATGCAATTGAATCTTTTGTCAATACATATCATAAATTTTTTACTAAGGAAGAAAATGAATTTATTAAAGAACAATGTAGTTATTTAGGAGAATCTTTTACTTTAGATGCTTTAATGATTAATATTCTTTCACTAAGACAATATTATCCTTATTAAAAAATAAATTTTAAAAATTAATTTTTTGTGTATATATATTATTTATTATATACATATTTTCTTTTTTTATTTTTGTTTTTTTTTTAACATTTTTTTTTATTAAATAAATGTATCTACGTTATTTAATGATTCTAATTTTTTATCATACCATAAACATTCTTTTTCAAATTCTCTTGCATAAATATTTTTCTTTTTTTCTTCTTCTTTTTTTTCTCTTTCTTCTTTTTCTTTTTCTTCATCTATTTCTTTTTTTTCTTCTTTTTTTTTCTTATTTTTATTCTTTTTATTCTTCCTTGTAATAGTTCTTTCATTATTTTTTTTTATTTCTTTTTCTTCACCAAAAGCTAAAAATTCACTTAATTTTTTAAATCTTTCATAAATAGAATTAGGAATTTTAATTTTTTCTTCAATATTTTGATCTTTTCTTAAAATAACACCATAAATTTTTTTTAAACAAACAGGACAAATTTCTAAAGGAATTTTATTAAAATGTTCCATTGAATTAAAACCATTTAATAAACATTCATAATAAATACAATTACTTAAACCAAATAATAAAGCAACATTTCTTAATATTAATTTAATATAATTTTTAAATGATTTTGATTCTAATTTTTTTTGTTTTATTTCATCATCATCATTATTATTTATATTATCACTTTCAGTAACTTTAAATTCAGATAATGAAATTAAGCATTTTCTTGTTTTTGCATTAGTCATTTCAAAACAAGAATCATTTTTTAAAAATGATTTAGGATAAAATTGATATTTATTTACTTGTTTTTCTTTATAAATTGAAATATTATGAAATAAACCAATATCAGTAAAATAAATTATAGAATATGCATTATTTAATTTATTATGTTTTTTTAAAAAAGTTAATAAATGATCTGCTTCTACTGAAATTAAATTATCAGTTTCATCTTCTTTTCTAAATATTAAATTTCCTATTGGAACATTATAATTAATTAATTCTATTTCCATTGGTAAAAAATAATTTTGAACCATTGTTAATATTAAATTTAATATATTTTCATTTAAATTTTCTGGAATATTAATAATCATATCAAAATCTTCTTCAACATTTGCTTTTTTAAATTTTTTTTTAGTTGAATTATATAAAGTATTATCACTCATAGATTGTTTAGAATTTATAAAATTAGTATTTATATTATTATTACTTTCTTCATAAATATTTTTTGATTCTCCAGATATATATTGTGATTCTTCATAAATATTTTTTGTTTCTCCAAAAATATTTTTTGTTTCTTCAGAATAATTATGTGTTTCTTCAAAATTTTTAGGATTACTCTCTAAATTATTTTTATTATATTTTTCATTAATATCTTCTTCAATAATATTTTCATTTTTTTCTTCTATTTTTTCTAATTTTTGAACTGTATTTTCATTTTCATCTATTAATTTTTGTACCAAAACTTTTTTAGTAAAATTTAAATAAACTAAATAAATTTTACTATTTTTACTTGTATAAGGATAATAAGATTTAGTTCTTATAAATTCAGTATAAGTTTGACCATATTCTTTATGAGATAATAACCAATTATTATCTATTTTTTCATTTATATTAGGAGGAGAAATTGGTTTATAAAAAGAATTTAAATCCGTTAAAATTAATTTTTTAAATAATGTTCCTTCTCCTGACATATCAATTGCAGAATTTCTTTCTTCAATTGAAGGAACTTTAAAATGAAATAAACCATATTCTTTTGAAGCTTTTACTCTATCTTTATATTTCATTTGTTTTTTATATTAAAAAATTATAAGAAATTTATTATTATATTTATATTATTTTTTAATTAATATAATGAAAACTAAAATTAAATCACCACCTCCTTTTTTAAGAGTTGATTATTATAAAGGATTAATTAATACAAAAATTAAGAAAAAAGATTTATTAAATTTGAAATTAAGAAAAAATATTCATAAAAATAAAAATTATTCAAAAAATAATTCTCAAGAAAAGATTATTTATAATTATAATAACATTAATTTTTTTAATGATTTGAATAGTTTTAATTCTGATAGAGGAAATATTAATCATTCTCTTCAAAAAATGCAAAATGATTTTTTTAATTTAATTTATCCTTTTAAAATAGAAAATATTTCTTTTGGACATAAATTAAATCAAAATAAGTCATCTAAAAACTTATTTAATATTAAAAAATTGAGTAATCAAGAAGATATAAGATTCATTGAACCAAAAATAAATATTAATGATGTTTTAATGAATCAAAGAACAAATAGAAATCAGTTTTTCAATAAATATTTAATTAAAAATTATCATTTAAAAAGATCTTTATTATTTCAAAAGAATGATTTTATAAAAAAAAGTTTAACACACAATAAATTTTATAAATCAATGTTAAATGATTCTAATCAAATTAATGGACTTTTTTCTTTAAAATATATATGAATTAAATAAAAAATATTAAAAAATATATAAATATTCTTATTATTTTATAAAATAAAACATTAACAAAAATAAATAAAAAAATGTTTTTAATTTTATGAAAAGCGCGGAATTTAAAAATAAATTTATAAAATCATAATATCATAATATGATATTTAAATAAATTTATAATGTCTTATAAAAATAACACTATCTGTAAAAGTATAGAAGATATAGTTGATTCATTTTTAAATCAAAAAATTAATATTAAGGTTGAAAATCCAATATTAGAAGGATTTTTTATAATACCAGAAAAAAAAAATGAAAGTATAATATTTGCAGACTCAAATGAAAAAAACACAATAAGATGTTATTTTATAAATAATGACCAAATTTCTTTTGAAAAAAATGAAAAAGTATTAATTAAAAAATCAAAAATAGATTTACTTTTAGTAGAAAGAGGAATAAAATTCATAGAATCAAATATTATTTTATTAATAGAATCATTTGAAATAATAAAAGATGCCAAAACTGATTTTAAGACAATTCCACTTAATATAAATAGAATATCAGATATTAAAACTAAAACATTATCAAAATTAGATGAATATATTAAACAATTAATAAATAAATATTATACATTAGAATTATCAAATAAAATAAATGCTGGAAATTTCATAAATAATAAATCAGAAAAAAAACAAAGTAATTTATCAATATTTAAAATAATACAAAAACTTTTAAAAATATCAGTTCAAGGAATTTTATTAAATGAAAACATTGGATTAAAAAATCCATTTGAATATATGATTTCACCAAATGATGATGATTTTGATTTAACTGTAAATATTTTAAGTCAAGTTAACTGGAAAAATTTATATAATAATATGCCTACAATATTTGAGAAAAAAGATAAAGATTATAAAGGTGAAAAAATCACTATTAAAAATTTAAGATTAGAAAATGAAATGAATAAAGAAAAAGAAATATTTCTATCTAGAAAACATAAAAGATATGAAAATAATGAAAAAGAAAATAAAAATATTCCAGGAAATTTAAATGAACTAATTAATTATTATGGTGATATTCAAGTTAACATTGGTCAATCACTAATAGAAAAATATCATTTATATAAAAAATATATGAAATTAATCCATACAGAAAAAATAAAATAATAAAAAAAATAAAAAAATTTAATAATATTAAATATTAATATTTAAACTTTTTCAACTGGACCAACTTTAACTTCTTGTTGAATATTATTATTTTGTTGATTAGGACTTACTGAACTATTTTTTTGTTGTTCTTCATCTGCAAAAACCAAACCTAAAACAAAATAAATAACACAAACAATCCAAAGAGCAATTCCAATTCCAATAGTAAACCATTTAGTTTTATGAAAACATAAACATCCACAAAATAATGCAAAGAAAGATTTTCCCAAATAAAATTTAAGAAAATAAAAATTTTTATGAACAAATTCAAAATCAAATTCACTTAATGCGAAAATTGCACCTAAGAAACTAAAAAAAAATAATTCAAAATTATATACATCATATAAATATTAATGATATAATCTATTGGATCCATTCCTTCTAAAATATTGAAAAATCTTCCTATTCCTAGACCTATTAATAAACCTGAACAAACAAAAGTTATTATTTTTGCATATTTATGCATTTTTTCATAATCACATGCCATTTTAATATTATATTTTAAATATATTAAAATTTGTTTATGTCAAATTAATCTTTTTTAAATTTTTTTATTATTTTATTCCAAATATGAAATAAATATTTAATAAATTGATTATTTTCAATTAAAAAAAATAAATAAAAAAAACAAAAAAAAATAAAATAAAATTAAAAAAAATGTTAGTAAAAGGAAAAATAGGAACAACAACTCATTTTGATAATAAATATGAATATAAATCATTATTAGGAGAAGGAAGTTATGGTAAAGCTTATTTAGTAAAAAGTTTAATTGACAATGTAAATATAAAAATAAATAATTAAATATAGAATTTAGCAGTTATTAAAACATTAGAATATTCATCATTAGAAAAACGTGACGAAGCACTTTTAGAAGTTCAAATTTTACAAAATTTAGAATTTCCTTATATAATTCATTTCAGAGAATTTTACTCAGATGATAAAATAATTTATATTGCAATGGATTATGCAGATGGAGGTGACTTATCAAAAAAAATATTAGAACAAAAGAAAAAAGATAAATATTTTACAGAAAATCAAATTTTAGATTGGTTTACTCAAATTTGTTTAGCAATAAAACATATTCATGATAGGAAAATATTACATAGAGATATAAAAAGTCAAAATATATTTCTAACAAAAAATAATATGGTTAAATTAGGTGATTTTGGTATTGCAAAATGTTTTAATAATACAATTGAGAAAGCAAAAACAATTATTGGAACTCCTTATTATTTAAGTCCAGAAATTATTAATAATGAACCATATGGTTTTAAAAGTGATATTTGGGCTCTTGGAGTTTTATTATATGAAATGTGTATGTTAAAAATGCCTTTTGATGCTTCTAATATTCCTCAATTATATTTAAAAATTATTACTGGGAATTATTTTCCTTTTAATAATAATTCTGAATTTAGTAATGATATTAAAAATTTAATTAATGAGTTACTTACTAAAGATCCTAAAAAAAGACCTTCTATTAATAATGTTTTAAAAAATAAATTAATTAAAATGAGAATTGGGAAATTTTTGTCTAAAAATGAAATTGATATTGAATTTTCACATACTATTTTACATAAGTTTAATGTTTTAAATAGTGGGGATAATAATAATTATAATAATAATTCTAATAGAAATTCTCAAAAACCTGTTGTTGCACATTATAGAGATAAAGAATTGAATGATTTGTTGAATTTAAAAAAAGATTTAGCCGGAATTGCAATTAATAAATTACCAGAAAGAAAAAGTACTAATAGTAAAAAAAGTGAAAAAGTTTTAATTACAAATTCTAATATAAATAATAATAATAATATAAATAATACAAATAATAATAATAATATAAATCCAAAAAAAATAGAAAATAAAAAAATTGTTAGAAATAATCCAATTAAAAAAGAAATAAGTGAGAGAAATTTTAGAAATCAAAAAAGAGATATTTCAGATAAAGATAGTAAAGATAATAATTCTAAAATATTAAAAACTGAAAGTTCAAATAATGGAAGTAAGAGTCATAAAAATGGAAAATATTCAGAAAGAAGTACAAGAAAAGATTCTAGAGATAATAATAATTTACATGATTTTATGAAAAAAATGAGAAAACAAAATAAAAAAAAATCAAAAGAATTAGGAGTAATTTGGATGAAGGGAATGGAAAATATTTTAGATGATATTGATAATGATAAAGAAGATATTATAATTCATGATATTAAAAAACAAAATAAAGAAAATAATGGTTTTATTAATAATTATTCAAATAAAATTACTGATAGTAATATTAATACTAATAATAATATTAATAACAATAATAATAATAAAATAAATGATGATAATTCACTTTTAGAATTTGATAAAATACATTGTGAAGATGTAAATGAAGAAGAAGTTCAAAATTTATTTAATAATTTAATGATAGGAAAAACAAATAAAAGTAATAATTTAAATTTGAATAATGTTAAAAATAATCAAAAAAATAATGAAAATAATATAAATGATGAAATGTTAGAAGAATTAAATAATGATTTAGGAAGAGAAATTGTTTTTGATATGGCAAATTTAATTAAATCACAAATTAATGATGATATGACTCAATATGATTATGATTTTGTAGTTAATTATATTAAAGATATTTATGATAAAAAGGGATTAGCCAATGCAATAATAGAAAAAGCAATTAATAAAATCCCAGATATATATTACTTAATGCTTGTGGAAAAAATTACTGTTAATTAATTATGGATTAATTGTTTTTTAAGAAATTATTATTTATATTTGTTATATATATTTATAATTTCTTTTGAGTTAAAATATATATTTTAAATATTCAAAAAAACTTAGATTAAAAAATTTATTAAGAAAATATTAGTTAAATATTAATTTATATATTTTTTTAAATAATACCATTTTCAAATTTTATTCAAAAAATAATTAAAAAATAAACTATATATCTTTATAATAATTCTTCTCTTTCCTTTTTTCTTTTTTCCAAAATTCTCTCAATTTCAGCATCTTCAGATCTATTTTTAATAACAATTAAATCACTTAAAATCTTATTACTACTACTTTTACATTTCTCAACACAATTATTAATTAAATTTTTAATATAATCATAATTTGGTTCATCAGTAAATTGTAAACTTCTAACATATTCAATAATTTTTAAAAAATTCTCATTATAAATTAAAGGTACATTTTTACATATTTCCAAAGGAGAAATAGAAATTTTAATTTCTTTAATTCTTTCTTTAATTTCTTGATGTGTTTTAGCTTTAATATTCATCCAAGGTAATTTCCCAGTCATTAAATAAATCATTATATTACAAAAAGCATCTAAATCATCTCTTCTACTTTCTTCAATACCTATTAAATTCCAAATAGAACAAAAAATTATATTTCCAATTGGTTTTTTATTATCTTTAAAATTAATATGTATTTTTTGACTATTACAATAATATTTACATAAACCATAATCTAATAAAATTAAATCACTATTTGAATCCATTTTTCCTTCTTTTTTTCCATTATTTCCAAAAAGTAAATCACTTGTATCTTCAATTGTATAAATTAAATGTGATGGTTCTATATCACGATGAATTATTCTATTTAAATGAATATATTTTATAATTTCTAATATTTTATTTAAAATATTAAAAACTGAAATATGACTTAATTTATATTCACTTAATTCAAAAATTTGATCTAATGTATATCCATATAAATCCATAATTATATAATTTTTATGATTTATTGAATGATAATATTTTGAAAATTTTGGTATTCCTGTTATTTTTAAATTTAAAGAATTTTTTTGTAAATGAGATAATATTTCGTATTCATGTTTTAATTGAGGATGTTTTGTTGATGATGGTTCAGATTTTATTGTATAATATTTTTTATTTTTGTTATTTTCATCTGAAATATGATATCCTTTGTATAATATGCAAAATGTCCCTTTCACTAATACATCATCTGTACAGTATTTATATTCGTTGTTTATTGTTAATACATTTTCAGGCTTTAGTTTTATCATTTTTTTATTTTTTTTTATTAATTTATTTTTATTTTTTAGTTAATTTATTTATTTAATTGATTATAATAATTTTCTATTGAACTATTTTTCGGATTTATCTTTTTATCAGAATAAAAAACTTTATTTGGATTTGAATTAATTTCATAATGAATTTCATATTCAAAATTCTCTTTATTATTTTTCATTTTATTTTTTTCATTATTACAAATATAATTATTAGTAGATTTAATTAACCTATCACAATTTAAATTATCTAAATAACAAATAATTTTATCAAAATTTCCATTTTTTTTCAAAAACCCATCTTTCAAAACATTAAAATAATTATTAAACCCAATAAAAATACAACTAATATTATCAACACTTCCTTTCTCCATAGATTCCATCATAATATTATCACAAACTTCCTTAATATAAAACTCATAATTATCCTTAATAAAATATTTACAATTCCAAGCAATTTTACAAATATCTCTATTACTCAAAGAATCAAAAATCCCATCACCTAATTTTATATAAATAAGTTAAAATATATACATCCAATAATAATAAAATCACTTTTATCATTTAAATCAAAAGTAATAATATCAGGAGTAGCAATTAAAACATTAGGATTTCCTCCAAATTCAGGAATTTTAGCATATAAATCACCAATTGCTCTTGAAATCTAAAAATAAATAAAATCAATTAATTATAATATAATTAATAATATAATATTATACTGCTAATCTTCCTGGTAAAATTCTCCAAGGAATATTTTTTAATCCTAAATAATTATCATTTTGATATATTTTTCCTCCATTTTTATAAATTCTCTCTTTTTCACTTTTTGAATTTGGTTTATGTTCTTTATTAATTTGATATATTTCCTTACTTGAATTTTGACTATATAAAGCTCTACTATCTCCTAAATTTGCACAATAAACTTTATATTCTATTATTAAAATAATTATAACACATGATCCAGAATATTCAATATTATCAATTAAATTTTTTGGTTTGAATTTATTAAAAAATAATTTTTCTATGTTTACAAATGTTTGTTTTAATGATTTAATTGGTTTTCTAGGAAAATTTTTATTTTCTAATAATAATTTATGAAAATTTTCTTTTAAAAAATCTGAACATTTATTTCCACCGTGACCATCAAATATTGCAAAATAATGTATTGGAGGCCATATTATATTTTTATCATTATTTGGTATTTTTAAATCTATTTTTATTTGAATTTTATCTTCATTGTAATTTCTTACTTTTCCTTCATATGTGTTATAACTATATGAAAATGTGGGAATTGATTTTGAAAATATATTTGATTGAGATGATGGAAATTTTTTCTTTTCTAATTTTTTTTTTAATTCATTATTTGAAGGAAATTTTCTCTTTTTTTCTAAAAATTGTAATAGGAAATTGTCTTTCATTAATTTTTAATAATTAATTGGCATTTAAAAAAATATTATATAGAAATAATTTTGCAAAATTTAAAAGAATTATTTAAATAAAGAATAATTATTTTTGTATTATAAATAAATTATGTAAATGTAATAGATAAAATTATAACAAGTAATATAATAAAAATTGTAATTGCACTATATATTTTATAACATAATTGAACTCCTTCTGAACTATTTTGAAAAGGATTAATTATTATTGAAACAGTTTTATTTTCTAAAAATTTTTTAATTGATTCTTGAACAGTATTAATAAAATCTTCTTGTTTATTAATATTATTCATATTATTATTATTATTTTTAAAATTATCTTCATTAATTGGAATTGAAGAATATTCATTATTCAAAGTATTTTCTTCTTTATTATTATTATTATTAGATTGATTTTTTATTATTTTCTGTACACTAGGAATATTTGGAATTATTGGTTTTCTTTGTTTAGTTTCTATTATATCAAATGGTTCTATTTTTGTTTTATTTTCTTTTAAATTTGGAGGATTATATTCATTGTAATTTTTGTCCATTTATTTTAATTATTTTTAAATTTTTCATTTGAATAAATGATTAAAAAAGAATCATATAAATTCCCTGATATAATTTTAAAAAGTTTATTTAATAGTGAATTAAATAAAGATACTGTTAAAGAATTAGAGATATATATAGCAAAAAGAAAGCCAAAAAATGATATAGAAAATTATTTAATTAAAATAACAGAAGAATATGTTAATGAATTATTCAGTAAAGATGAAACAAAACCTTTTAGAAGTTATATAATTAAAGGAAATTTAACTCCTATTTTTGATATGATTAATATTGTTTTAAAATATGAAAATAATATAGATGCATTATTTATTTTAATTAATTCAATATTTGAAATTTATAAAGAATTAAATTCACAATGTATTGTAGAATATACAAATAAAATAAATGACATTTTAAGAAATAATGATAAAATAATAACAAGATATATCAATAAGTTATTAGATGTTGCAATAATATTAAAAATTCACATTGATTCTAATGTTAGAGGATGTGGAAACGTGTTAGATAATATTCTTCAAAAAACAGTAACTAAAGCATTAAAAGATAAATCAAATCAAAGTTTTGATAGTAAAAAATTAATAAATAAACTGTTAGAAAAAGTTAATACAAATAATACAATAATTAAATTATTTGTTGTGAATTGGATCATATTAATTATTGATATTAATCAAATTCAATTAATAAATATATTACAAGATATTTTACCATGGTTATTTAATTTGTTAAATGATAATTCTGAAGAAGTAAGATCAATAGTTAAAAAATGTTTAATTCCAATACAAGATAATTTAGAAAAAAATTATGAAGATTATTATTTAGAAAATAAAAGCATATATGAAAAGAATTTAACACTAATAATAGAAAAATGTAACTCAAACGGAAAATCAAAAACATTTGTTTTTGAAAGACTAAACAATTATTTAAAGAAATATTATAATATAATGTTAAAATATGTATCATCAATAGAAGAATCAAAAAGTCAAGCAAATTTACTTCAATTTAAACCTTTTCAAAATGATACAAATATTATAAGAAAACAAAGTGTAAAAACTTATCATTTAAATGATAATTTAATTAAGTCATCATTTAACTCATTAACTCCACATCAGAAAAAAATACCAATAGGGATATTAAATACAAATTTTCAAGAAAATGAAAATAAAAATTATAATATTAAAGATAGTTTAAAATTAATTCCTTTTCATTTATTTATAAATGTGTTAGATGTAATATTAAATCAAACTAATGAAAAATATGCAACAAATACAAATAAATTACTTGCAAAAATTATTGAACTTGTACCAAAAAATACAAATGAATTTGATGTTAAAACTTTTAGTAATAAAATTAAAATAAATATTAATTCACAGAAATTAGAATTAATTATTCATTGGTATCAAATTTTATTTGATAAATATGGTGATAATATGTTTTCTAATGGTGATGGATTTATTGATAATTTTGATAAATTATTACCAAATGATAATGAAAAATTATTAGAACAAATGATTTATTTTTTATGTGATGTTGCAAATTATAATGAATCTTATTTAAATGTTATTTTTGATAAGATAATTAATCAATTATTAAATAATAAAAAATTAAGAGATTTATATTGGGAAAAAATAATGAAATTATTATCAGATAAAATTGATATTGTTAAAATATATCAAAAATTTTCTGAAATATTATTATCAATAAATAATGTAAAATTTATACATGAAATGGTAAATAAATTAAATATATTTTTAATATCAAATAATTCAGGAAAAGAACTTCGTTTAACTTTATCAAAATATGGAAGAGATAAAGATAAATATGCAAAAGCTTTTTTTGATCAATTATATACTGTATGGTCATATAGTCCAATTGCAGTTTTAATTTTAACTATATTTTCAGAATATTATGAATTAAGTTTTAATTTAATTTTAAATTTTACTGGAATTAAATTAGAAAATGAATTTTTTAAAGAATTAGGTTTAATGGTTCAATTATTAGAATCTTCTTCATTTAATCCAATTAGAATTAAATTTTTAGAACCAATGAAAAATTTATATTTAGTAAGAAGTATTTATGGAATTTTAATGTTACTTCCTCAAGGAAATGCATTTGATGCTTTAAGTAAAAGAATGGAAGGTATTTCTACTTTATATGATTATGATCAATATAAAGAAGAAAATTCTGATAATGAAATTGTTAATGAAGATATTAATTATTATATAAAAATTTTTAATGACACTCAAAAATTAATTAAAAATTAATGTAATTTGAATTTATTATTTAATTAATTATAATATTTTATTATAATATACCAAATTTATAAAATTAATTAAAATTTAAAAATAATAAATAATGGAAAATAAACCTAAAATTTATAAATCAACTAATAATCCAAATATAAATAATACTCAAAAAGATTTAACAAAGCAAAAATTATTAAAAAAAGATGTTAAAATTGTAAAAGGAAATAAAAGACCATCAACTACAACAACAACTAAAAGTGTTAATATTAATAATCAAAATAATCATATTAATAATCATCCTTCTTCTGCGAAAAAACTTCATAATGAAAAAAATAATAATACAATTAAAAAAACATCTAAAGTAATTGTAAATAATAAAAATTCTCATTTAAATAAAAATTTAATTAAATATAATAATTTAGAAGAAGCTGTTTTAATTCTTCAAAAAGAAGTTAGGAAATTTCTTGATAAAAAGAAAAACGACCCTAAAACAAAAATGATTGAAAAATTAAAACAAAGGAAAATTGATATTTTACATAATTATAGAATAATTGATAATAAAAAAAGTGATTTAGATTCTAATGAAAAAGATACAATATCAAGTTTAGATTTAAATTATAATGATATTTTAAAAAATATAAAATCAGGAAAAAAGAATAATAATAATATAGATTCTACAAATATAAAATTAAATATTAAAGAAGAAAAAAATGATAATGATAAAATTGAAGATTCAAATAATTTAATAAATAAAAATTCAAATGAAAATGAAAATAATAATAATATTAATAATAATAATCATAATTTTAATAATATTATTTTTAGCAATAATAATAATACAAATAATATTAATAATGATAATATTAATTTAGAAAAGCAAAAACAAAAAATTGAAATTGAAAAAGAAGATATAGATGATATTGAAGAAGATATTCCAAATTCTGATTTAATAGGATTAGATGATAAATATAATATTGATGATATTGATGAAGAAATTATTAAAAATTATAAAGTTGAACCAAAAGAAATAAAATTACAAGAAAAAAAACCTACATCAGGAAGAAAAAAACAAGAATTAAATGTGATTGTAGTTTCAAAAAAAGATGATAAAGAAAAGTTTAAACCAATTATTCATGAAAATAAAAAAGAAGAAAAAAATATAAAACCTAATAATCAAGAAAATATATTTGAAAAAATTGTTAAAGGAATGCAAAAAGATAAAAATGAAAAAAAAGAAGATAAAAAGAAAAAAGAAATAAATAATATATCAAATCAAAATCAATTACCAATAAAAGAATTACCAATTGAAAATAATACAACAGATTTAAAAAAAAGTACAAATTTTGAAAATGAACAATTAAATAAAATAGATAATAAAGATAATAATGAAAATATAATAGAAACAAAAAATGACTTAAAAAATATAGAAAATGATTTAATTGAATCAACAAAAAAAGATAAAATAGAAGAAAAAGAAGAAATAAAACCAACAGACGCATTTCAAAGATTATATAATTTCTTAGATTCATCATCATTAGAACAACCATCACCCTTGATAAATAAAATAACTGAACAAAACATTTCATTAAATAATAATAATATTAATAATTCAAATATTATTAATAATGATATTAATAGTAATATTAATAATATTAATAATAATAATAATAATAGTTATAATAATGAAATATTAATTCAACAACAAAATTTAAGTAATATTACAGAACAAGCAGATTTAATTTCTCTTAAATTAGAATTATCAGAATCAAAAAAAACAATTGAAATAATGACAAAAGCAATTTCAGAATTAAAAAAACAATTAAGAGATAAAGACGATTATTTAAATAGAACTTTACTAAATAAAAAAAATGAATTTGATTCATTAATAAATAAACAAAATATAATAATGGAAACAATAATATCAGAAAAAAACAGATTAGAAAATCAAGTAAATGAATTACAAGATAGATTAAATCAAAATGAAAGAAATTCATTTAAAAAAATCCAAAATATAAAAGATAATTATGAATTAGAAACAAAAAAAAATAAAGATGCTTGGTTTCAAGCAGAAAAAATAAGAAGAAAAAAATGGGAAGAGCAAAAAATAAAAGAAATAAAAGACTTAACAGCAAAAGGTTTAGAACCAGAATTAGAAAAAATAATAACAACATATAAAAATAAAATATCAAATTTAGAAGAAGAACATAATAAACAATTAAAATTACAAAAAGAAAAAATAATAGAAGAATATGAATTAAAATATGATGAATTAAAAAAAAGATATATTAAAGAAAAAGATGAAGCAATTGAAAGTGAAAAAGAAATTACAATTCAAAGATTAAGAAATCAAAGTGAAAGATTAGAAGATGAAATTGTAGAAGAAAGAAGAAGATTAAATGCAAAATTACAAAGTGAAATTAATAGATTAGAATCTTTAAGAGAAAAAGATAAAAATTATTATGAAGAACAAATTGGAAAATTAGAAGAAAGAAATAATAATAATATGTTTAATAATGAAAATGCTTTTCAAAAAAAAATTGATGATTTAAGAAAAGAATATGATGATAAATTAAATTTTGAAATTGAAAATATTAAAAATAATCTTATTAAAGAAAATGAGGAAATTTTAAAAAAAAAAGAAAATGATTTAGAAAAAAAATATAAAGAAATGAAATTAGATTTAATTAAAGATAGAGATAAACAAATTAATATTGTTATTGAAAAATTAGGAGAAGAGGCTTTACAAGATAGGAAAAAAAATTTAAATGAAGCTCAAAAAAAAGCAAATGAAAAAAATTTAGTTTTAATAGAAGAAAATAATATAATTAAAAAACAATTAAATGAAATTACAGAAAAATTAAATAAAGAAATTAAAAATAGAACTTTTATAGAAGAACAATTAGATTTAACAACAAAAAAATTAGAATTAAAAAATAATGATTATAGTACAAAAGAAAAACAATATTCAGAATTACAAGAAATGTATAAAAATTTATCTGATAAATTATCAAATTTAACAAGAGAGTTTAATAAAGAAAAAATGAATATGGAAATTGAAATGAAATCTAATTTACAAAAAGGAGATGCAGAAGTTGCTTTATTAAATAATAAATTACAAACTGCTCAAAAAATTTTTGAAAAACAAAAAGATGATATTGAAAAAACTCATCAAAATGAGATTTTAGAAATTCAAGATAAAATTAAGAAAACTTTAAAAATTAAAGAAGAAATTATTCAAAATTTACAAAATGAATTAGAAAAAGAGAAAATTACTAATAAAAAATATGAAGAATTACTTAATCAACAAAGAAAAGAATTTTTTGGAAATTAAAATCAAAAAAAACAAAATTATAATTAAAATAAAATTAAACCAAAATAATAATTTTATTTTAATCCAATATAAATATAATTTTATTTTAAAACAAAAATATTAAATTATATCATATAAAACCAAAAAAAAAATTTTTTTTCAAACCAAAAAAAAAAATAAATAAAAAAAATTTCTATATTAATATTAATAAAAAATATATAAAAAAAATTACATATAATAATTATCATAATTTTGTTCTTCATTATTTTTCCCAATTAGATTCTTTCCATAAATTTTAAATTCTGGCATATTTTCCATATTAATTTTATTTTTAATTCTTTTTTTATTATCATCACTTTCTTCTTCTTCTTCTTCATAATAAGATTCACTACTTTCATATTCA
>Ga0256407_10006721_pt1 | contig 17634 bp, 13 predicted proteins | sample RumenRJG_04DNA_FD_193489 | JGI IMG/M metagenome (GOLD analysis project Ga0256407, IMG submission 193489) | Bovine rumen microbial communities from Lethbridge, Alberta, Canada - RJG_04 | ecosystem: Host-associated > Mammals > Digestive system > Stomach > Rumen | place: Canada: Alberta...
TAAAGTTTTTCCTCGTCTGTTGTGGTGACGTAGAAACTGCCTATGTAGAGGTTCTGTGCAAAAGCGCAGCACACAATCATAGATATGATGATGAATGATATTGTCTTTTTCATAAGTTGAAAATTGAAAGTTGAAAATAGGAAGTTAGTACAGCACTTTCTTTCCGTTCACTATGTAAACACCCTTGTTTTTGAGTGAAGAATGAAGATTGAAGAATGAAGAATTAATTTTTCTGCCAGTGAGGTCGTAAACCTCCCCTCCATTACGGGAGGGGGTGAGGGTAGGTTTGTCTATGCCATCGGCATCGCTGATGAAGATTGTAATCTCCTCCGGCGTACCATTGGTGGTGAGGGCTGCCTGGAACGCTTCGGTCGCAAGGCTCTCGGTGGTGTGTTGGAAGACATCGCCGTTGAGAATGTAGCCTCCGTTGTAGTTGGTCTTCTTGTTAAGGGTTCCCGTCAGAATAAAGTTGCCGCAGGTGATGCCTGTATTGGTCGGTGGAACGTCAATGAGTGCATCATTGCCTTCTGCCTTGCATATATCTCCGGTTTGATGGTACAATCCCGGCATGTAAGCTTGAAGCGTAGCACAGGGAACAATTGTCAGGACATCGGCACTTGGCTGATTGGGTGCAACCTCGTAGAACTGTATATCTTCTGTAGATGTTACGGCAAAGGGCAGATAAACGGTTCCCCACGGATTGATGGACTTAAAGGTGTAGCTGATATGATCGGCAATAAAGACTACAGAAGAGTTGAAGGCATCTATAAGGGTAAGGTCGGGTAGATGGCCGCCCTCGTTGACGTAGAAGTTATAGTTTGTGGTGTCTGCAGATGACTTCTTTTTCCCGAATGTACCCTGATATACGGCTTTATGTTCTGGCGTTCCACCAAAGACAGGATAGGGGTCGGACAGTTCCCCGTCGTTGATGTTTTGGAAGAAAATCAGGTTGGCTGTACTCATTCCTTTGTTAAGCATGGACGTCAGTTCTCCGCGTTCCACATCATCCTTTGTCATTGCGGAAGCACTTTTGGCAGATGTCTCATCTGATTCCGTACCGAAGCCCTCCAACTGTTCTTCTTCTATATAATAAATATAGGTAGGCAGGGTAGTCATTTTCTTTACCTGACGTCCTATAAGTTGTCCGGCGAACTCTTTGTTACCGCTTACCTTTCCTACGTTGGCGCAGTAGGACATCTTGAAGGCATCGTGGTTTACATATCCCAGAATACCGCCTGTATTGGTTGTGGTACCATCGGAATAAACAGTACCATAGTTGATGCAATAAGAGATACTGTTGGCAGTCTGGTCGGCGTACCCCACGATACCGCCAACGGTATTCGTACCGGCATCTGTGATGGCACCCCAGTATGAGCATCGGGTGAGAACGGAAGCGTTAAACATCGAACCAACTATTCCTCCAACGTGTTTTGTGTCATCGTTAGCTTTTCCTATGGTGATGTTCAGTGACGAATGAATGTCTCTGATGGTAGAACCGGAGGCATATCCCACTACACCGTGTTCTGTTGTTCCGTCGGCAACGATAAGTGAACCGCTGATACCGAAATTCTTGATAGTCGCACCTGATGTGGCACCAAACAGGCCCGAATAACTTTTCCCTGTATCAAGAAGAATATTCTTAATGGCATGGCCTTGACCATTGAATATACCGGTGAAAGGACTTCCATTTGTGCCAATGGGTTCCCAGTTTGTAATTTCTTCCATGTTTATGTCATTCAGCAATATAGCCTTTGCTGCCGAATTCTGGTCTTGAATTGATGTGCCGTTTACAATGCTGGCGAAGGCCTTCAGTTCTCTTGCTGAAGATATTTTGTAGATACCGTTCTCCATGGGTGGCTGTATGGTATCAAGATCAGCTATCTCTGGAATTTTTATGTAGAGTTTTGCCACCACGGGACTATGGTCCGAATAGGCTCTTTCGTGGTAGTCTGCTGTGCCCGAGGTAGAATAGTAACAGGGGTTCAGAACACCGTAGTGATTGACATCGAAGTTCTTTGTTACAAAAATGTGGTCGATACGGCGCAACTCTCCGGAAACTGTACTGTAGCTGCCAGCATTGAAACCAGGACAGGTTCCATTGGTCATGAATTTCTGCTTGGCGCGGTGATAACAGTCGTATAGGAATCCTGAGTTGTAGAATAATTTGTATGCATCTCCAGTCTGAACCGCATTATAGTCGCCAGATACAATTATAGGAGCATTCAGGCTTCCTGCAACCTCCTGAATTTTTTTCTTAATCAGATAATAAGATTGTTGTCGGTTAATCTCGTCAAGATCCATGTGTGTGTTAAAGTAATAGATGTACGAGCCTGTAGCTTTGTCGATGAACTTTCCCCACGAGCAGATGCGGTAGTATGTGGTGGAGCCGCCTTTGCTGGGGAAACCCTTGGAGGGAGTGTTGGGGGTGTCGCTCAACCAGAAGTCGCCATGTTCCAACAGCATCATTCTCTCTCTCTTGTAAAAGATACAGGAATGTTCGCCGCTTGATTTTCCGTCATTACGGCCTACACCAATACGGCCATAGGCTTTCAGCCCGTTTTCCAAATCGGTAACCTGACCTTGCGTGGCTTCCTGCACACCAAGCAAATCTGGTTCTTGGAAGTTTACCAGGTTAATGAGGTAGGTCTTTCTCGTAGCCCAACCGTTACCGGCGTTTGTGTCGCCGGAATTGCTGTACCTGACATTGTAGGTGATGACACTGAGTTCTTGGGCGAATACCGAAGAGACGGTCATCAGAATAGTGAAAAACAGAAACGCTTTTAATTTCATATTTCAAAGATTTAAGGGTAACGAAGTGGTTTTATTTGTGTCGGTTTGCTCGCTTTCGGCGGATGTCGGCCTTCATCTTTGCCGAGCCGCTTCCGTGTGCTCCTGTGATATATTGTTTCTTTTTGGCTTTGGTTTTTACCTTGGGGTCTTCTTTCTTCTTCCCCCCCTTAGAACCAGCCTTGAATGTAATGCCATTCATAATAACAGAGGCAATGTCATCGGACCCACCCCTGGCCCCTCCTGTCATGGAGGGAAGTTCTTCATTTCTCTTCACTCTTTTTTAGTTGATAGTTGATTTTTTAGTTGACAAGTTGATGAGTTGACAAGTTGGTTGTTTTCGTTTTCGTTCCCGTTTTCGTCTTTCGCTTTCGTTTTCAACTCTCAACTCTCAACTCTCAACTCTCAACTCTAAACTTTTCTCCCCCCCCCTTAGGGGGTGGGGGGCCTAATGGTGGAACAGACGGACACCGGTGAAGGTCATGGCAATGCCGTATTTGTCGCAAGTATCAATGACATGGTCATCGCGAACACTGCCTCCAGCCTGTGCAATGTACTGAACACCGCTTTTATGGGCACGTTCTACATTGTCACCGAAAGGGAAGAACGCATCGCTTCCAAGGCATACGTTTGTATTCTGTGCAATCCATTCCTTTTTCTCCTCTCGGGTGAGTGGCTCGGGCTTCTCCGTGAAGAACTTCTGCCATTCTCCGTCGGCCAGTACATCCATATAGTCATCGCTTATGTAGATGTCAATGGTGTTGTCGCGGTCGGCACGGCGGATGTTGGGCAAGAAGGGAAGATCCATTACCTTGGGGTTCTGACGTAACCACCAGATGTCGGCCTTGTTTCCTGCCAGTCGTGTACAGTGAATACGACTTTGCTGACCGGCTCCGATACCAATGGCCTGACCGTCCTTTACGTAGCAAACGCTGTTGCTTTGTGTGTACTTTAGGGTGATGAGGGCAATGATAAGGTCGCGTTTAGCATCTGCTGGGAAGTTCTTGTTTTGGGTGGGAACATTCTCAAAGAGAGCAGGGTCGTCTAACTTTACCTCGTTGCGTCCTTGTTCAAAGGTAATTCCGAAAACCTGCTTGCGCTCGATAGGTTCAGGCTTATATGTCGGGTCTATTTTTATAACATTGTAGGTGCCTTTACGCTTCTCGCGCAGAATCTGCAGCGCTTCCTCGGTAAACTCAGGAGCTATAATTCCATCGCTAACCTCTGGCTTGATAAGGAGAGCTGTTGCTTTGTCGCAGCAGTCAGAGAGGGCGATAAAATCGCCATAGCTGCTCATACGGTCAGCTCCACGAGCTCTGGCGTAAGCACATGCCTGAGCACTCAGTTCGCCAATGCTTTCTGGAACGAAGTAGATATGACGCAATGTGTCGGAAAGAGGAAGACCGACAGCGGCTCCGGCAGGACTTACATGCTTGAAACTGGCTGCTGCGGGCAGGCCGGTAGCTGCTTTGAGCTCCTTTACCAACTGCCATGCGTTCAGGGCATCAAGGAAATTGATGTAGCCGGGCCGACCGTTTAATACTTCGATGGGGAGTTCGCCTCCCTCCATATAGATTCTAGAGGGTTTCTGGTTAGGATTGCATCCGTACTTAAGTTGTAATTCTTTCATTCTTGTATATTTTTAGTTTACTGTTTACTGTTTACTGTTTACCGTTTACTGTTTACCGTTTGCTGTTTACCGTTTACCGTTTACTGTTTGCCGTTTGCTGTTGGTAACTCTTATTCTTCGCTTTTCATTTTAAAAGTTGTAGTAAAGGAACGGCGTGATATTGCTGGTGTTAAACTCTATGACCAGTTGGACGGTACAGGCAAATGCCAGCAGTTTCATAAGCCAAGGGGAATAAATGAATTTTATCATCATTCTGTTATAATGTCTTTCCTTAATAAAGAACATCAGTCCGCAGATGGCCATCATCACTAGCCATGTGGGACGCATCGACCAGAATACCGGAATGCTCTTTGGCTGGAAATTAGTAAATATTTGCTTAAAGATGGCAGCAACTGTGTCAATGTCTGGTGAACGGAATATCGCCCAGCTGCATATAATAAAGATTCCCGTGATGAGAATGCAGAATGTTTTGGTGAGCCAGGTATCTGGAATTTTCCGAAGAAAATGTTGCAGGCTTTTGTGGAGTATCAGTGCCGATCCGTGCAGTAGTCCCCATAGGGCAAACATAATGCTGCTTCCGTGCCAAATGCCTACCAGAAGAAAAGTAATGAGGCAATGAATAGCTGTGCGTAATTTCCCCTGTTTGTTCCCTCCTAGAGGGATATATACATAATCTTTGAACCAAGTGGAAAGGGAAATGTGCCATCTGCGCCAAAACTCCGTAACATTCAGGCTCTGGTAGGGGAAACGGAAGTTTTCTCGCAAACGGATGCCCATCAAGGCCGCCAAACCTATGCTGATGTCGGTATATCCCGAGAAATCAAGGTATATCTGCATAGAGAATCCTAAAAGCCCCATCAGGTTTTCGAAACCAGAATAGGTGAGGGGAGAGTTGAAAATCCAGTTGTTGTATTGTGCGATATAATCAGCCACAACAGCCTTTTTGAGAATCCCCATGATGATAAACCAAAGTCCGGAATACATAAGACGTTCGCTCACGGCATATTGACGACGAACCTGTGGGAAGAATGTTTCTGCCCGTGTGATAGGACCGGCAAAAAGAAGAGGGAAAAAAGACAGATAGAAGATGTATTCCAACAAGTCCACATCCAACACAAACTTGTTCTTGTAGTTATCCACCGAGTAGCTGATAGCTTGGAAGGTATAGAACGACAAGCCAACGGGTAGTGCGATATCCACAATCGGAAAGTTTCCGGTTATGAGGTGGCTCAGGCTGGAAATAGCAAAGTTAGCATACTTGAAGTAAGTCAAGGGAGCCAAGTCCAACAGGATAATACCTATAAGGAAGGCTTTCCGCTTTGTGCCTGTGTACTGATTCATGATTTTAGTCAGCGACCACGATATGAGTGCCGTCAGCGGTAGCAACTGCACGAGCCATCCGTTGGTATAGTAGAATAGTCCCAGACTTACGATGGTTACATAAAGCATCATTCCTGTCCGTGTGGAACGGCGCAGCACGGCAAATATCATCAGAAAGATGATAAAGAATGCCCAGAACTGAATGCTTGTAAATATCATGTCTTCTTTACTTTTACGTCAACGTCAACTATTCTAATTCTCTAACCTTTAACCTCTAACCACTAATCACGCCGGTTGCAGCAGATGCAGAGGGTACTTATGTGTAGCCTTCTTACGTGGCTTCTGCATCCGGATGGAGTATCTGTCTTTCATCCATACGGCAATACTGTCCATCCATAAACTGGCGGCGCCAAAAGTAGGATGGATGCGATCAGAGCCACGCTTGAGTGCAAGTCTTCGGCTGTCGAAATATCTGTTTTCTCCCACACATTTCTGTATCAGGTTGTTAAGTCCCGTGTCTTCTTTCCATGACGGAACACCAATCCAGATGTATGGTGTGTTCCCGAAAGTACCAATAATCTTGTGTATGTATTCTTCTCTATCGGAGGGGTCTTTCAGGAATTGCTCATTTCCTCCGATACAGACCATAAAATAGGTGGGCTGGTATTTCTGAATAAAATACTGAAGTGTATCAGAGGACGCCCATAATATGGTGGTGGAGTTGTACCAAATGATACGTGAAAGGTTGTGCCCGTTCTCCTGTGCATAGTCAGCCATTCTGCGCACCAGTCCTTCTGCCATCGAATCTCCTATGAATAGAATTCGCTGGGAGGTGGTGTCGGGAAAAGCCTCCCCCATCCCCTCCAAAGGAGGGGTGATTGTACAAGATGCTACGGAGTCTCTCACCTCTCCTTTGGAGGGGTTGGGGGAGGCTTTTAAGTCTAATTTGCTGAGTTTCCATCCTGGTGGAGGAATCTGAATAGGGCATAATGCATAAGCAACCACAAATATCAGTGGCAACGCTAAAATGGCAATTACCTTGGCATACAACTTCATATTGTTCTTAGTTGCTTTTCCCTATTCTCGAAATGAGTGGAGCTGGAGGGGATTGAACCCTCGTCCAAACAGGGACGTCCTGTGCTTTCTACACGCTTATCCCAGCCTTCATTTTTCGAGTACAGACAAGACCTGGGCCACCAATCTGCACCTTATCCTCTAAGTCTCACCCATAATGCGAGGCCATTATGAGCTATCCCCGATTTAGCTGTGCCACTTTGTCTGGATGCTTCGGAGCAACAGCTCCAGAGTGACATCTCGTCTCAGCACCTGGTGCCGAGATAAAGCCAGAAATCTACTGTACTTCGATTAGGCAGCGAGAGCGTAGTTTCTTTCGCCAGATAATTCTTGGTAATCATTGATTATAGAGAGCGGTCACCAACTCTCTGCGTGCTTACACAACACCTCATCCTGCTGTCAAATCCAGTCAGCCCCGGTGTGCTAATGCTTAACAGTTTGCAAAAGTAGATAAAATTATTCCGTTTTTTGTTGGGATTGAGAAAAAAAGTATGTTATTTTGCAATAATTTAACGTAATGTGCAGTTTTTAAATTAAAAAATAATAAAGTTTAGGCTATGGCATCAAAATATGGAATGTTCTCCAAGATTCTTTTTGTGGTTATACTGTTGGCTGTTTCTGTTGAGGGTTACGCTCAGGCAATGACAGACAACCAGGTTATTCAGTTTGTACAGCAAGAGCAGCAGAAAGGTTCCGACCAACAGACTATTGTAACCAAACTTTTCCAGAAAGGTGTAACGGCTGAACAGCTAAGAAGGATTCGTAAGAAGTACGAAGCCCAGAAGACCCAGTTGGGAGCTGTGGATTTGCAGGAACAGAGTGCGACTCCAAACAATACGGCCAACAGAATGCGTACCAACAAGGAAAAAGCTTTGGAGAAACAGAACCAGAAGAATGGCTTTATGATTCGTTCTCAGCGCGAGGAAATGGAGGAAAAGCTGAAGACGAGAACAGATCGGCAGAATGACCTGAACGACGAGATAGAGTTCATGGACATAGATTCCCTGATATATTATCAGAATTATTTCCGTGATGAGAATCAAGTATTCGGTAGAAACATTTTCAACAACAAGCTTCTCACCTTCGAGCCTAACCAGAATATGGCAACGCCTGCCAACTACTGTCTGGGTGCAGGAGATTTGGTGGTTATTGATGTTTGGGGTGCCAGCCAGCAGACTTTCGAGGGAACCATATCGCCCGACGGAGTTGTGGTTGTCGATGGCGTAGGACCTATTAAACTGGCGGGTCAGACAGTAAAGCAGGCAACTCAGACGGTAAAGAGCCGTTTAAGCAAATACTACTCCGATTGCAGTTTTAGCCTATCAGTGGGTGATACCCGTAGCATTCAGGTTCAGGTGGTAGGCGATGTGGTGATGCCCGGAACCTATACCTTGAGCAGCCTGAGCAGTGCCTTTAATGCTTTGTATGCAGCCGGAGGTATCAATGATGTCGGTACCTTGCGCGACATCAAGGTTTACAGGTCTGGCCGACAAATTGCTACCATTGATGTCTATGACTATCTCTTGAACGGAAATCAAAACGGCGACATCCGTTTGCAGGACAACGATATTGTTCAGGTCGGACCTTACGAATGCCTTGTGGATGTAAGGGGTAAGGTTAAACGCCCAATGTTCTATGAGATGAAAAGGACCGAGACCGTGAAGCAACTTCTCAGTTATGCCGGAGGTCTCTCTGGTGATGCTTACACCAAGAATGTACGGTTAAGTCGAAAATCAGGTCAGGAATATAGTATGTACACCATCGACGAGTTCCAAATGGGCAATTTTAATGTGATGGATGGTGACTCTTTATTCGTAGATAGTGTTATTGCCCGATACAATAATATGGTAGAGGTTCGAGGAGCTGTCAAGCATGCTGGGCAGTATCAGTTGGGAGGCGAGATACAGACCGTCCGAGGTTTGTTACAGGTCGCAGAGGGCCTACGGGAAGATGCTTTCCGTAACCGTGCTGTAATGCATAGGGAAAAGGACGATCTTACACTGGAGATGCTTTCCGTGGATATCGATGGCATCCTGGACGGCACCGTTGCAGATATTCCTTTGAGGAAGGGCGATGTGCTTTTTGTTCCCAGCAAAATAGACATGAAAGGAGAGCAGGTACTTAAGATAAGTGGTGAGGTTATCTATCCTGGTACTTATCAGTACGCCGAGAATACTACCGTCGAGGACCTTATCCTACAGGCAGGTGGCTTGACAGAAGCAGCTTCAATGGCTAAAGTGGATGTATTCCGCCGTATCAACGATATCAACTCAACCGAGAATACCGGACAAATGGCAGAGTCGTTCAGTTTTGCCATTGAAGACGGATTCCGTGTTAACGAGGGTGGTTTTAAACTGCTTCCTTATGATGAAGTGGTTGTACGCCGGAGTCCTTCTTACAGCGAGCAGAAAAATGTATCTATTACAGGTTGCGTGAATTTCGAAGGTTCGTATTCCATGACCAGCAAGAATTTCCGACTGAGTGACTTGGTAAAGGCCGCAGGAGGCGTGACCTCTTTGGCTTATACCAAGGGAGCCCGTTTGAATCGTGTTATGACACCCGATGAGCGCTTACAGCGCGAAAGTTCTCTGCGAGCTGCACAGATTCAGTTGTACGAAGAGTCTCTTTCGAGCGATAAGGAGTTTAATAAAGCGAATGCAGATACCCTGTTGCAGATGAAAATGGATTTGGGAACAACCTATCCTGTCGCGGTGAATCTGGAAAAGGCAATGGCAAGTCCTGGTTGTCCCGAAGATATTGTGTTGCGTGAGGGCGATCAGGTGACGATACCCCAGTTCAGTAATACCGTCAAGGTAAGTGGTGAGGTTAGTTATCCCATCAGTATGAATTACAAAAAGGGAGAGCGCCTGAGCTATTATATCAAACGTGCCGGCGGATACGGCAATAGAGCCAAGAAGAACGGTGTCTATGCCATTTACATGAATGGTGCAGTACAAAAGATTAACAAAGCGGGCACAAAGAGTATAGAGCCTGGTTGCGAGATTGTTGTGCCTACCAAGAAACAAGGTAAGAAGATGAGTTCTGCCGAGATTGTTGCCCTTACCTCGGGTGCAGCATCCTTGTCCAGCGTAATCATTGCCATTATCAGCTTAATCAAGAAATAGTAAAACGACAGAAGAATGAGCAAGAATAATAATGCAGATATAGATGTACTGAATCAGGCGGTACAGATACTGAAGGCAAAGAAGAAGTCGTTCATAAAGATTCTGACCGTCACTTTTGTTCTTTCGTGTCTGATAATTTTTCCACAGCCCAGGTATTATACTTCTGAGGTGAAGCTGGCTCCGGAATATGGCTCCAGTTCTCCTGCTGAGGGTATCGGATCACTGGCTGCGTCTTTCGGATTCGATTTGAGCAATATGCAGAACACGGATGCCATTTATCCCCTGCTTTATCCCGAACTCTTTGAGTCTCCGGAATTCCTGGTACCTCTTTTCCGTATTCAGGTGAAGACGGCAGACGGGAAGATTAGTGCTAATTATCACGATTACCTGAAGAAACACCAGAAGAAGAATCCGCTTACCTACCCTTTGCGAATGTGTCTTGGGCTTGTGCAGAAACTTTTTGAGAGCAGTTCAGACACAATCTCTGTCAAAGTGGGTACGGCAATCAATCCTTTTTGGATGAGCAAAAAAGATTTTTCGCTGATGTCTGAAATGGCAGAAAAGGTAACATGTTCTGTTAACAAGAAGAATAATGTTGTCTCGATTATAGTCAAAGACCAGGATGCGCTGGTTTGTGCGACATTGGCAGACAGTGTAAGGGCACACTTGCAAGACTTCATTATTAACTACAGAACCAGCAAGGCGCGTCAGGATGTGGTTTATTATCAGGGTTTGCGAGATAGTGCCCTCATAGAATATGATTATGCCATTGCCAGATATAGCAAGTACTGCGATAAGCACCAGAACGTAATTCTGCAATCGGTTATTTCCGAGCGTGACCAATTAGAGAACGATATGGCACTGAAACTTACCAAATACCAGACTGTAAGCGGTCAGCTCGAGAATGCCAAGGCTAAGGTACAGGAGCAGACCCCTGCCTTTACTGTAATCAAGAGTCCCATCGTTCCTGTCAAGCCTGCGGGGCCCAAGCGTATGATATTTGTGGCCTTTATGCTTATCTTGGCAACATTTTGCACTACCATGTGGTACCTAAGACGTCTTATCTTGTCAGAACTTATCTGATTGCTGAATGGAACTTACCAACCTTGAGCCGCTTCCAATACTGGTTTTTTCGAACTTGTTGATGGTTGCTTTCTTGCTCCTTTTGGGCAGAAAGGGGTTGAGTGAGCCATATACCTTCAGACCTTGGCGCAGATACCTTATGATTCTTGTATCTTTGGTATTCTGCCTTTTTTCTTTTTGGGGAACCGACTGGTTCCATTATGCCGAGATGTACTTCAACATCCTGTATGTCAGCGGTTTCAATACTTCGTTAGAGAGTGTGTACAGCCTCATAGCTGTTATATCGCCTAATTATCTGGTTTTCCGTGCTATTATTTGGGGCGGTGCACTTTTTTTCCTGTGCCTGCTTTTTAAGCATGTCAGCGTAAGCGGTGATTTGCTTCTTGCCATCTTCTGTGCCCTTTGGCTGATAGACTTCGGATATGGACGTGTTGTTTTGGCTTATACGCTGATGTATGTCGGCGGTTCTGTCCTGATGAAGCCTTTGAACGGCAAGATCCTGTTGTCCATAATGTTAGGAGCCGCTTTACTGGCCTTATCGTTATTCTTCCACAAGACAGCCTTTTTCGGTGTTACGTTGATTGTCTTGGCTTTGTTTCCCCGTTTGCTGAACAAGCGTACCTTTATGTTGGTAATGATAATGTATCCCTTTGTCCTGTTGCTGGTACAGTTGCTTTTGATGCAGTTTATGGATACTGCTGTTGATTACAGCGAGCGTAACTCGTCCTCTGCTGCCGGGCAAACATATCTTAACGAGGACACTCGGGAAATTGGCCTTGCCTATCTGCTTCATTTGATTTTGCGACATATACCTTATTACACTGTGGCCTGGATTGCCTATAAAATGAATGTTAATAAGCAAGAAGTTAGAGAAGTTAGAGAAGTTAAAGAAGTTAAAGAAGATGAGGAAGATCAAGAGGTTCAAGAGGTTCCTTCTGAGATACGTTTCTTCTCGCGTTTAACAGTTTACTGTGTGCTTGTTTCCACCATCTTCCTGTTCGATTTGGGTGCCAACACACTAACGCTTTACATTCGTTTCATGATGTACGGTTTTATTCCTGCCTGTGTGGTATTGGCTTGGGCATGGCAACACAGGTACTATCCGCGTTTGGTAAAGCTGACATTCCTGTTCGGGATGGCAGGGACATTCTATGCATTGTTATACTCTTTTTACATATCCTATCTGGGTGTGGCGGAATAAGATTAAAGAAACAGAAATAATGAGAATCCTGCATATACATCCATCTATGTTGTCCGGCGGAATCGAGGCAATGATTTGCGCCACAGCTGCAGAAATGGCCAGACAAGGGCACGATGTAACTTTCTGTTCTATCTATCAGCCCAAGCCCGATGATATCTTTTGGTATCAGTTGCCGGAGTCGGTTCATAAAGAAACGCTGGGTAAGCAGAGTACAGGTTTTTCGTTAAAGGAGGTCTTTTCTGTATATCGTTTTATACGGGATGGGCATTTTGATGTCGTCCAGCTGCATGGTTTCTTCTATTACTTCTTCTTTGCGGTATTGCTGCTTCCGCGTCAGAAATTCTTCTATACTTTTCATTCCGATGCGAGCAAGGAGAATTTCAAGTGGGACACTCGTTTCTTCTGGTTAAAGAAACAGATGTTCCGTTTGGGAAGGGTACGCGCAATTACCATATCTCCTGCCAGTCAGCAGTCTTTTCTGGAATGCTACGGTTGTAAGAGTGCGTTGTGCATGAACGGCATTCCTTTTCCTTCTGTTTCAGCAGACCGTAATGCTGTTGATGAAGCCCGTATCACTCCCCATACCAAGGTTTTTTTGCATCCAGGGCGTATTACAGAAGCTAAGAACCAGTTGGTGTTGGTAAAGGTGTTCGACAGACTTATTAAGGAAGGATGGGATGTGGTATTGCTGATTGCCGGCAACGAAGAAGACGATGATATCCTGCAGCAGATTCGTCCCTATTTCTCAGACCGTATAAAATTCTTGGGTTTGTGTACCAATGTGCCTTCCATGTTGGCGAAAGCCGATGGTATGTGCTTGCCGTCTGTATGGGAAGGGTTGCCCGTAACACTGCTGGAGTGCTTGGCTGTGGGAGGTGTGCCCATATGCAGCCCAGTAGGTGGTATTGTCGATGTGGTGGAGAGCGGCAAGAATGGAATACTCTCCAAGAGTAGCAGCGAAGAAGACTACCGTCAGGCCATGTTGCAGTTCCTTGCACTTACAGCCGACGAGATAGCTCAACTGAAACAACAGTGTGCCGGTTCTTTCCAACAGTACCACATAAGCAATACAGTACAGAAGTATTTACAGGAATACGCACGTTAATATGGAGAATAAAAGAACCAGACAGATAGAAGTAAGTGTAATCATTCCTGTCTATAAGCCGGAGAGTTTTTTGTGGGAATGTCTTTCGACGCTTGACCGTCAAACGCTCGACCATTCCCGTTTCGAGGTTCTTTTAATCCTGAATGGTCCCAGGGAACCTTATATGTCTCAGATAGAGGATTTCCTGAAAGAACATCCCAGCCTCTTATGCAGGCTGATCTATTCGGAGAAGAATGGTGTAAGTCTGGCACGTAACATAGGCATGGACGAGGCAGAAGGCGAATATATCTGCTTCCTTGACGGCGACGACCTTGTAACAGATAACTATCTTCAGGCGTTATTGGCTATTGCCACACCTGATACCATGGCTTTGGCGAATGTCTGTGCTTTTGACGATGGAGAGCACACAGAGCGTCCCATTTATATATCAGAAGATTTCAAAGAGAATCAGAGAAATGTGCCCTGTGTTTTGGCACGCAGGTATTTCTATGTGTGTTGGGGTAAGGCTATTCATAAGGATATTATTGGCTCCCGCCGGTTCGATGTTGCGCTTCGGAACGGAGAAGATTGCCAGTTCATGCTGCTGATTTCCGACCGTGTTCAGCGAGTCAGTTTTACAAGTAGCGATGTAACCTATAAGTACAGGCAGCGTCCCGGCAGTGCCTTCTATGGGAATAAGTCCGCTTGGTACCATCTCTCTAACATGATGGTTCGTCTTTGTAAGGCAACAGGGGTATATCTGTCTGCTCCGTGCAGATACTCTTTCTGCTTTTATGCCAAATACATGCTGGCCACCTTTATGGGCGGCATACGTCAGATTCTTCACAAGAAACAATAAACCAATTCCTTTTTGACATGAAACAGTCACTTTTTTTTCTGCTTTTCTCCTTTCTTCACTTTTGTCTGAATGCCCAGGATGTGCAGGGTGTCATTTCGCGCCTTAAGCGAACAGCTGCAGCCGGAAAGGTGTATATGGGGCATCACGATGATACCTTCTATGGTAGGAATTGGTCGAAGGGAGCGTGCGAGAAAAGCGATTTGGAAGAACTCTGCGGACACAGGCCAATGGTGCTGAGTCTAGATTTCTGTCCGTTAGAATTGCAGAACGGCTACTATATGTCAGGTTCCACTTGGGAGCAGCACCATAGAGCTATAGTAGAGCAACACCGCCGGGGAGGTATCACCACCATATCCTGGCACATGTACAATCCTGCCACAAGTAAGGATGCATGGGATGTGTCCGATTACAAGACGGTTCGCAAGATTCTCAAGAATTCGGCAGCCCGAGAGAGGTTTATCCATTTTCTGGATCTTGCTGCCGATTACATTCTTACATTGAGAGATGATGAAGGACAACTCATACCTCTTATCTTCCGTCCTTTCCACGAGTCGCAGGGCAGTTGGTTCTGGTGGGGGCACGACCTTTGCACTAGTCGCGATTTTATTAAACTTTGGCGTTTTACTCACCAATATCTTAGCCTGAAAGGATGCACCAATCTTCTGTACTGTTTTTCCGTAAGCGGTGTAACCCATTCGACAGTTGATTATCTGGAACGCTTTCCAGGACCCGACTATGTGGATATTCTTGGTACGGAGGTTTATCGCGATAATTCCCTTGCCGGTGGCATAGAAGCAAAACGGACTGACTTTGTCCGTCGTGCCCGCCAGAATCTTTCCGTTGTTCAACAGTTGGGGCAGCGTTGGCAGAAACCCATCTGCGTTGCTGAGAGTGGGGGAGAGAATGCGGAAGATCCGGAATGGTGGACACGTGCAGTCCTTCCTGCCCTTCAGGGATATCCTGTTAGCTACATCAATTTCTGGGCTAATCAGCCTATCTCCTTTGGTGGGGGAAAAGGCAAGGCACATTGTACTTTCCCTGGTGCCGTTGATTCTCAAGACTTCCTGAAAGCGCTGAATACCGGAAAACTGGTGATGTGTAAGTAAAAACGGCTCTGTGCTGCCTCCCGTGTGTTTGGGACAAATCCAGTGAATTCCCGTTTTTGTTGCTCATGGGTTAGACCCATTAGTAACAAAGTAATGGAAGCCTGTTTAAAACAAGGAATATCAACTGTCTAATTCTTTGGAATCTTTACCAAAGCACTGACGATAAAGGTTACCATGCAGCAGAGGCAGACAAAGGAGAAGAACATAAGGAAACCCCAACTGTCAGCCAGATAACCTGCAAACATACCCGGTATCATCATACCTAATGCCTGAAAAGCAGTACAAATGCTAAAGACGGAAGTACTCTTCTCACCCTTGGCAAAATAAACCAAGAATAGGGAGTAGGCTGTAAAGCCAAAGCCATAGCCCAATTGTTCCAAAGCAACGCATGAATTGATAATCAGCATATTGGAAGGTTGTGCATATGCCAAATAGACATAAACAAGATCTGGGAGGGAGATTGCCAGAATCATAGGCCACCACCAACGGCGCAAACCATTACGGCTGACAAGCCATCCTCCAATCAATCCACCTGCAAGGAGTCCGCATACACCGATTGTACCATAGGCAAAGCCCACAGTGGCTGTACCGAGTTCCAGTCCTCCCTCACCTATTGTCCTGAGCATAAAGGGCTGAGCCATCTTAGCCAACTGGGCCTCAGGAAAACGGAAAAACAACATAAACAACAAGGCAAAGACAATGCCAGGCTTTGAGAAAAACACGCGCAGAGTCTCATAGAAAGAGGAAAGGAGGGCCACCACCCCTATCTTCTCGGAGGGGGATGAATTATCTTCCACTTTGGGCAGAATGCGACTATGCCACAGGGCTAAGAGAATCATGATGGCAGCCGTAAGCAACAAGGTGATGCACCAAGCAACAGGAATGGAGAAGGCCGTCTGCAACCAGCCTGCCATAATAACAATTACTCCCTGGCAGAAAATGCTACCTATACGATAGAACGTACTGCGGACACCTACATAGAGTGCCTGGTCACGTTCGGAAAGCCCTAAAATATAGAAACCGTCTGCTGCAATATCATGCGTAGCACTACCAAAAGCCATCAGCCAGAAGAAAGCCAAGGAACCACGCAACCACCATGATGCATCAAGCGTAAGAGCAACTCCAGCTAAGGCTGCTCCAATAAGAATCTGCATAGTAAGAATCCACCAACGTTTGGTCTTGAGGGCATCTACTAGCGGACTCCAAATGGGTTTTATGACCCAAGGAAGATACAACCAAGAAGTATATAGTGCCAACTCGGCATTGGTAAGCCCCATGTTGGTGTACATGATTACAGACAAAGTCATCACAGCCATATAAGGCAATGCTTCAGCGAAATAAAGGGTTGGTACCCATAAAGCTCCTTTGTTGGTTTTCATGGCTTATTTATTTTATTCTTATTACTCTTATTCCTAATACTGAGGGATGTTTCTGAATATATTGGTAGAGCGTCATAGGCTCTAGCACAACTTTCTTGTGTATGCTGCTGGCATTCAGCAGATGAAGTTTTCCGTCTTTTCCCCACTCGGCAAATCCTACATGGCTTACGTCCAGTCCGCTCTTTTGGGTTACTAGGGCAAGAATGTCTCCATCCCTAACGTATTTCAGTTCCTTTTCCGATTCGTTCAGCAGACTGGCGGGAATATACCGAATCTCTGTGCCGGAAACAGCTTTCTCCTGCTGAGCTATTTTCTTGATGTCTTCGGGCTTATCCTTCAGCATAGCGTACTGATCGGGATTTGTACTCATATAATTGAGTTGTAACAACTGGGTGGCAATAAATGGAAATGCTGTTGCTGTCTGTTCTTTTACCAAGCCCAGACGTGTGTTGCTGTCTATCCACTGACTGAAATAATGATTGCGGCTGCAATAACCGTCCAACTTGCCATTATTGTATCTGATTGTTAACAGCCACTCCAGATAATCGTCCCAACCTAATCCATCGTGCTTAAAAGCCAGCGTCAGCGCTGTAACGGTCTCGACAAATGTGGTGCAATCCAGTTGTCTGAGGTTCACCACCAACTCTTCTTCCTTATTGACTTCTAGCGTATGGCCTACATACGGAATGCCTAGAAACTGATGGGCAAAATAAAGAACTGTATTCTGGTTTTTGAGGTGCTGTCGGGCCTGCAGAAGCAAATCGGAAACCCGGGTACTGTCTTCCCACTCATAAGTAATAGCTGAGACGTGGAAGCTATGTAACCAAAACGTTAACGAAAACAAAAAAAGAAATCGAAAATCCTTCATATAGCTTATACACCTGTTTTAGTTGTTGAATATCCTACCAAACGGTCGTAACGGGCTCCCTGACCTCTATAATAGACCAAAACACTATACTCGTTTTCTGTCTGGTAGAAATCACCCT
>Ga0256407_10006722_pt1 | contig 17633 bp, 36 predicted proteins | sample RumenRJG_04DNA_FD_193489 | JGI IMG/M metagenome (GOLD analysis project Ga0256407, IMG submission 193489) | Bovine rumen microbial communities from Lethbridge, Alberta, Canada - RJG_04 | ecosystem: Host-associated > Mammals > Digestive system > Stomach > Rumen | place: Canada: Alberta...
GCACGATTAAAACTATCTCTTGCAGTTGATATTCTATTTTGATAAGTATTATACATACTTACCTGACTTGATTCACTATACCCTGCATTAATAAGTCCTGATGCAGCCATTTGTTCTGCATTTGCACCATACATGTTGGATTGTTTCTGCCAATCTGTATATGCTCCTGTTTGTTCTTTTAAATAATCTTTTCTTGCGTATTCTTTTTGTTGATTTATTTTATCTATAGCAAAATCTGTATTTGCTTGCTGTATTTCACTTTGTTTATTTGCATAATCTTTTGATGCTTGTATTTGGTCCTGATAAAATTTATCACTTTGATTAATCATATTATTGTATGTATTATTTATATTATTAAGTGCAGTTTGTTTATCATTCTCTACTGACTTAAACCTAGCATCATTATAATTTATATCATAATTAGGTGTTGCCACTTAAATACCTCCTATCTTTTTATATATCCACCAACATAAGCCTCTAATGTATTTGAGTATAACTTGAATGGTAATTGACTATTAAATTTTAACTGTATTGATTTCCACTTTTTTCTTTTTATTCTCGCAACTACATAGTTTTTATCCATATTTGTATATGTATTTATTAATTCAAAAACGTGATTATCTGTTTTTACATAAACACTTATCATATTTCCATTCATGTCAATTACACAGCCTCTTTTATTCGTTGTTTTTTGATATTGTGGATAATTAAATTCGTCTTCTGGTGTTGTCCATATTGAATCTATTTCTCTATCATCGGAATTATCCGTAAATGTATATATTTTATTATCCATACATAAGTAAAGTATGCCACTTCTTACCATAGTACAAGTAATTGTATCTGGTACTTCCCAATAAAAAAACTCATATTCCTTATGAGTCTCATTTGTATACATTTTTCTACTATCTGCAAGATATATTTTACTACCAACTATTATTAGTAAATATCCTTCCCATTCTTCTAATATCATATCTTTATAATTATTTTCATCTAATAATTTAGCATCTATTAAACTTGACCTATGAGCAATTACTTGTTCTGTTGTTATATCTCCATTAATTGCTTCCATACCTCTATCACTAAAGAATACTATATCATCATTAAAATTAATTGCAGTTGCTACACAACCTGTTGATATATTCGAATGGCTACTTGGATAAACTTTGCCATACTCTGCATCTACTACTGGATTATGATAGAAAACTGTAGTATTTGCTTGTGATGGTTCTTTAAATACCCATAAAGCATTATTACCTGCTACCATACTTTTTACAGGTGATAAATCTAAACCTTCATTGTAATAATCTAAATCACTACAGTATGAAGGATCATTTAAACTTGAATGCCATACTGTATTAGGATAATCTTGATTCCCACTAAAGAATACTCTATTATCGAATACTGTAAGTAGTGTACACTTCTTAATTCTATCTGAATATCCTGATACTGTTTTCTTATAAGTTATTTCTACATTAGCCTGTCCATCGGTATATGGTTCTGCTGGTGCTTGTGCAAAAGTTACAGTACCTTCTATTAAATCATAAGTAAACTCAGCTTCTGGAAGTAAGGCTACATCATTTACTTTTACAATTGGAGATACACCATCTAATCCTTTCGAATCAAGATAATATACTGTACTTTCTCCATCGCCTACAAATGTATTTTTTCTCCAAGCAGATAACATGTTAATATCTTCATATATAGTTCCGCCACCTTGTGGTTTTCTAGCTATTGAAGTTGTTGGAATATAACCTACTACTTCGCTTATAGTATCACCGTCATATTTTAAATAATTAATTCCATCTTTTATATAAAATATATTATTAAAAATAAATGATTGACTTCTAGCAGGCTTCATTCCTGTAAATAACTCTGTTTTAGTATTACCTACCATTTTATATAGTTTAGTACCACTATGCACTATAAACATTTCTGTATTTCCTACTTTATAAAAAAAGAGTCCATATATAGTATTATCAAAACTTGATACTAATTCTATATCTGGACGTGTTTCTATACATTTACCTAAACTGTTTTTATAATCTATCCACATATTTAAACTATCAGGACTTCTTGTTAATGATACTTCTTTATTGGAAAAATCTACTCCTCTAAAATTAGAATAATTTCTTGTAATTAATGTACCTGATACTTGTGCCATTAAATACCCTCTCCAATCTCAATAAATCCCATGTTATATCTAGAATCTAATTGTTGTTTCATAGTCTCATATCTTTGAGAATAGATATTACCATATGCATTAGAAACATCACTTTTTAGTAAGTCTCCTGCAACTCCATAAGGCATAATTTCTAATACATCATCAGTTAACTCAAATGTATAATTATCTTTTGTATTCGCAGTTATTCTATCTGGATATTTATAATAATATATATTTACTTCTCCTTCAAAATCATCAGGGAATATTATTTCTTTTCCAATAATATCAAATGTATTACAACCTGTTATTTTAAATACTTGATACATTTCGTCTGTCATTTCTAATATTTTATAATCATCAACTTCATATTCCATTTTAGCAGGTATCTTTTTTAACCTAGATAATTCAAACTGTATTTGATTAATTACATCATTTATTTTTGCTGATATATCTGGATCATCTGTTAAGTATTCACTATCTTCGTTAATCTCTTCAATTAATCTTAAAGTTTTTTTCTTCATTTCTCCTAAGGTCATACTATGCCTCCTTATCTAAATCTTTAATGTTTTCTAATTCTTTTATTGCATCATTTATAGTCATAAACTCTTCTACAGGCTTTATATAACCTCTTCCTTCTTCTTCAAAGATTAATATATCTCCTTCTTTTAAATCTATTGTTGTATGATACTCACTTTTATATCCTTCTCCTATAACCTTAGTTATAGATTTAAATACTAAGTTCTCTACTTTTTGTTCTACATTATCATTCTCATACTCTAATTTTGTATTTTTGTCTACTTTTATTCCACCATACATATCTATACTTGGTTTTATTATAAATCTTTGCATTTTATCTCTCCTTCGGTCATGTTTATAGGAGTTGCACCTATATTATCTACTAACATGATTTGAGGGTATAACCCTCATTAATTATGCTGCTAAAGGTACTTTAACAACTTGAATACGTGCTTCATCAATTACTTTTGAACCAAATGTATCAAGTCCACGAACGATATCTTTGAATCTCTTCTCAGAACGTAGTGCCTCAACTTCATTAATTTGTCCTGCAAATGCAATTGCTTTTTTACCACGAACATCACAATAAGCATATTTAGTAGCTCCACTTGTGTCTTTTGCCATATTATTTGACATAATTACATCAAAACCATCATAAACACCAACAATACCCTTTTTAATATATTCTGGGTTGTTTGTTGATAATGTAATTAATTGATTTTTAAAGATGTTATATACATCTGGAGTTATTTCAATTACTCCCTCTTCATCAAAGTTTCTTTCACGTAAAGCAACAATTGCTGAATCAATTGCAGTTTTAACATTAGCCTCAGTTCTACCAGCGGCAGTTGTTACGTTTGCTGCAGTTGTTACACCTTTGATTAAATTAGCAACATAAGTATCTCTTGCTACTGCTAATCCGTGTACAGCTTTTTCCTGATATTTTTCTTTTAATCCAGGTACTGATTGTGCTTGGTTAATATCATCAACGTAGAATGCAAAATAATTTGCTTGGTCTATTGTTAATGTTTGACCTCTATCACTCATCTCCTCGATTGTAATATCAGTTGAACTATTATAAGTTCCTATAGTTGGTTCACCAACTCCTAATATTTTTACAGATTGTGCATATTTGCAATCTCCTTCGTAGTCTCTTAAACAGTTATCGACTAACTTACATTTTAATTCAAGGTCATCTTGAATCTTCTTACTCCAAATTGTTTGGATAAAATTTGTTACTGCCATATTTTTTCATCTCCTCTTTCAAATAAAAAGTACGATTACCATTTGAGCATAGATTTTTCAACGGCTTTATATAGTTCGGGATTCTTATCAAAATCACTTTTAGTAAACTTAAGTGCTTCATCTCTTGTATAAAAGTCTTTTACTCCACTATCTTTTTCTTTGGTATTTTTCATACTTCCAATTGTTTCAACCTTTGGCGCAGGTTTAAACTTTAAATACATTTCATATTTATCCTTCATTGATAACGATGGATTAAGTTTTTTAGAGAACTCCTTAAAATCATTAGTGTCAGTATCTTTCCCAATACCTAGTGATTTCAATTCACGTTCTTCTTCAACTTTTTTTCTTTCCTCTGCCAATCTTTGAAAGATTATTCTGTCTCTTTTAGACATGTTTTCAACACCAATACCAGCAAGTCTATCTACCTCTTCAACTAAATCATCATATCCAGAATCAATAATCTCTTCAGCTTCTGCTTTTGCAAGTATTTCAGTGTCTCTTTCAGAATATTGATAAGTAGGTATTTGTACACCTTCTTCTTTATAATAGTTTTCAAGTTCAGTTACTGCATCTTCAAAGCTATCTTTTTGAAGCCCTGCTTTTAAAACTGTTTCTGCTCTACCATATTTCTTCTCATATTCTCTTCTAATTTTTGCTTCTTTACGAGCAAGTTTTTTTGCAAGTATTTCATCTACCCTCTGATTCATCTCATCTTCTGTGTAGTATTTAACATCTTGCTTTTGTGATTCTTCAACTATCTCAGTATTTTCCACGTCTGTACTCTCTACTGATTCATCTTCTCCACTTTCAACAATTTCTTCTGTAGTTTGTTCTTCTACATTTTCAGCAGCATCTGCTACAGGTTCTTTTGCTTCTTCAAACATATTTACCTCCTATTTTTTCGTTTGTGTTTGCTTCACAAAAACCGCATCTTTTAAAGACATAAGGCTTGGTCTTTAATTAAGTCTAGCGAACCGTAGTTACTGCTAGAGCACATATAAAAAAGCACTATTATTGTGCTTGATTATCATTAGTTTGTTCTTCTGGAGCTTCTTCCACAGTTTCCGTTGGAACTTGTTGGCTGTTTACTATATCATTTATCTGACTAGCCTGTGCAGTTGCATCTTGACCTAAGAATTGGCCTACTCTTTGTTTCATCAATTGAGCCTGTGCATTTAGCATAGCAATCTTTTCTTGTTCTTCTTCCTCCAGTTTAATTGCTTCCTCTAACTTCTGTTTAGGCATTACTGATTCATCATCAAGCAAGTTGGTATATATCTTTAATTCTGGTAATCTTTCATGACTAAACATTCCAGCTTTAAACATATTTTCAATACTCATCTCTTGCGCATACTTATCAAGTGCACCCTTTGGAGTTATATCTACTTTAACTGATGCTTGTAATTCCTTTAATGATTCTTGTGGAATATTTACTACATTGATTGTCTCTTCACCTGTCTCTGGATCTGTAACTTCTTCTTCTAACTTTAATCCATCAGAATTGTAAACAATCATCATATCTAACCATATCTTTGCTAAATCTTCAATAAAGTTTTGATATGATTCTTTTTGCTCTGTCATATTATTTTGTGATGCTCTTTGTACTGCAAGTATTGCTCTACCTGATGCATCTTCTGGATTTACATCACCTGTAGCAACTTCTCCTGCTCCTGATAAATCTCTTGTTACTTGAATTAAATCATCTTGTAACTGTTTAACATCTGGAGACATCTGTGCTGGTGGAAGTGATGATATAACATTCCTTACATCTTCAACTCTCATTCCACCACGAACTTTAATATTTCCACCAACTTGGTCAAGTGCTGATGGATTAGCAATCTTATCTATATCAACAACTTTTTGTGGATATGCCTGATATTTAACTGTTAATACTCTTCTAACTTCAGTTCTATTAACTTCAATCTGATTTGGTATTAAAAATCTAACTTCTCCCTCACCACGAGCAGAACCTTCTTTTTCTTCCCAATTAAAATGTGCAATTGGATAATATGTAAGTCCACTATCAGTATCTTTCTTTAATTCAACCCATCTGGTTGATTTACTAAAATGTACTGTTCCATCTTTCTTATACATTTTAGTTATTAAAGTTACCATATTATCTAATTCAATTTTAGAGGCTTCTCCAGACTCTTCAAAGTTATCATTATCTCCTATAATAAATTTGATTTTCTCTTCTGATACTCCTTCTTTTCGTGCCATATCAATGGCATTTGATACAGGTATTCTTTTTCTTATCAAGATGTATGGTTGTGATTGTATATCGTCATCATTCTCATTACCATAGTAAATATCATTCTTCTTTATAATTTCATTTAAAGGCATTTGATTATCTTCATCATAGTCTACATAGATAATACCTTCATCATTGATAGCACCATCTTTAGTAACTCTTCTACCTTTAAAGTCCATCTTATCTTTTTCCCAGATTTTAGATGCTTTATTATTAAGCATTTCACATATCTTTTCTGCTTGCTTTCTAAACTCACTATTCTCATAATTCTGTGATGAGTATACTATTGCATATAAATTATCATGTATTACTGCAACTTTATACTTTACTATTGGTTTAATAAAGTTCTTTTGTACTGGTTCAACATCACCAAGTTTAGCTTTACCCCATTGATTACCATTATACATACGATAATTTCTATCAGTATCAACATATATTCCTGTTAATCTATGGTAGTTTCTACCTTTTTCATATAATGCCCATGTCGGTGTTTGTTTTATTTCTTCATTATCCATACTTTACCTCCTACATTGGCACATCTTCTTGTCCATTATCTGTACCATCATATCTTTCTATATTTCTAAGTATTGTTTCAACCTTATTTTTTTCTTTTTCACTTTCTAATTTCTCTTGGTGTTCTTTATATATATTCATAGGATTCAATTTACTAATACTTGGAATTTTAATATTCTCTCCTTTTATAACAGTTTGTCCTACTTTTGCACCAATAAAAAAGCACACTATACAAAGTATACCTATAACTAATACTAAAAATATTGTCTCCATTACTTATCACCCTTTTTAGTTTTAACTGCTTTTATTTTAATTTCTTTTGCTTTTTTATCTTTTTCTAATTCTAAACTTTTTAAGTATTCTCTTAATACTGCTTTCTTCATTAAATACCTCCTATATAATTGTTCTTACTTCTCCATAATCATATTTTATTTCATTATTCTTCTCAATATTGAAATGATATTGTGGATTAACTGTTATAGGTTCTTCACTAAATACTACTTGATTTCTTATTTCATAAGCAATAGCAAGTCCCATCATTTGGTCATCATGCCCGCCATCTGGTGCTTCTATTCTTCCTTTCTCATTACGAATAATCGTTAATAATTCTTCAAGTGTATCTTTATCGTTTAGCAAATCAACATGTTCTCTTACTATTTCTATTAAACTTGATAATATCGTAGGTCTGGTTATAGACGTAGTCTTAAAGCCAAATCTTTTTTCAGTTTTACCAGTATATTCATCTATCTTCTCTCTTACATATTGATTACTATATCCTAATCTTGTTAATTCTCTTATAGGAAATGAATCAAAGTTGGCTTCTATTCCTATTAATGCTTCTTCTTTAATTCCATATTGGTTAGGTGTTGCATAATACTTACCTAAGCAATACATCTGTTTAACGTATTGATCTGCATCAAATTGATGTTTTAAAACTGCAACTTGTTTACCAGTTTTAGCATCTAATACGTGTCCTGTAAAATAATCTGAACCTTCTCCAGCAGTATCTCCACCTATACAATATTTTGTTATCTTAGGTGAGTTTGGTAATTCATATATATTTATATATCCATTACTATCATTTAACCATTTTATATTAGTTATCTTATTACCATCATAATCATAGATAAAATATCCCGTCTTTAATGGTTTAGGTATTATATCTAATCTTTTTGTAATTGCTTTAGCATCAAATACAGTCTTACCTACTATACCCCAATGTCCTAAAGCATATACTTCATATGTATATTCGTCTGTATATTTTAAATCTTCTAATGCTTTTCTATCATCATCAGTTAAGAATTTATTATCTTTATATGTACTAAAACAAACGGTTGCAAGTTTACTATCTATAAAATGTTTCTTTATCCAGTGTTGTATATTTATTGGATTAAAACTTAATACCATTTGTTTTTTACTTTTTCCACCACGTAAACGTACTTTCAACTGATTTATATCTGCCTCTTGAGTTTCTGTTGCTTCTTCTACCCAAATGTCAGTTAATTCACCATTTTCAAATGTGATAGATTTTATCTTCTCTACATCATCTAGTCCTGCAAATGCTACCTCATTTCCTGTAAATAAGCATTTTATTCTCATATCTGATTCATTTACTTTAAAATGTTTAGATAGATTCCAATTACTAATTACTTGCTTTAATAATGGAAATGTACTTTTTCTATTTGTATCGCCTGTTTTACGTACAACCAATAAATTACATCTATTTGGATGTATTAATTTATATATATATCTTTGAGCAATAAAATAACTCTTACCAGATGAGCCACCACCATAGAATATTAAATATCTATCATAGTTTTCCAAAAATGGAATATATATATCATTAAATACATTCTTAGATATTTTTATATTTACATTCATTAATCATCAGTCAATTCTATATTTATAGTTACATCAGAGTTAACATCAGCTTCTATTCTGTCGACTGGTTTTTCACCTAATGTATCTCTCAATGCCACTAAATCAGAAGTATATTCCTTTGCCCTCTTTATAATTCCTCGTGCTATTTCGTGCAAATCTTCTTCTGTTATCTCTTTTCTTATTGCTTCTTCTATTAACTTTCTTTTAATATTATTCTCATATCTTGCTTCTACAGATTTTTTTTGCATTTCTTTTGCCTCTTCGGATGTAGGTGTTCTTAAATTATCTATATTAGCCACATTATCACTTCCTATTTAGTATCTGCCGAACCCTCTACTAGCAAATATATTGATACTATCCCAGTTCCCTGTCTTATAGACTTTCTCCCATAATAAAAGAACTATCTCTAGTTCTCTATATATAAACTTAATGATACTGTATTAACTGATATAAATGCCGTTTATTCCCATACTCAACTACTTCCTGTTATCCTAGGTTCAGTTTTCATATTCTTATATAGGTTTAATCGAATAGAATACGTCTAAACTTGTGCCTTATATCAATCAATACACTAGCATTAAGCTAGTATTAAAGAATTTAAAGGGTAATCCCATATTATGGGGGAACAGTGGAATTTGTTTATATTTCCACATTACCATAATACCACTTATCAATGTGACATGTGTGACATTTGACTATTTTTTTCAAAATATCTTTTTAATGCGTTATACGGTGATGTTCTATCTACAAGTTCTTCATCTTCTGGAGTTATCTCATCTGCTATATCATACCAACTCTTAAACTCTACAAATCTTAACCTAACTATTAATCTTATCTTAGGATTATCTATATTACTTATAAAATTTTCCATCCTAATTTTTTCATCAATATACTCTGTTTGCTTTCTTACTATCTTTTCTACTAACGATTGCCTTTTTAATACTAAACTTTGTACTTTATCTCCTGATTTAGTACCATGTGGCATACCATCTAATACAGTTGCACCTATCACTGATATTTCTTCTAATTCCGATTCTAACCTTTTTAATTCTTTATTTATATAAAATAAATTCGATAGTTCTTTGATATTCATCTATTACCTCCTTATTTATTCTTTGTCTTTACCTTATCTCTATCATATATTCTTTCATAATGAGGTCTTAATACTTCTATAATTGTATAATCATCATTATAAACATGATTTAAGTCATCATCATAAAACTTTAATATAGTCCAATAGTATTGTTCATATAATACTGCTTTCTCACCATTCTTGTATATTAATACATCGTTTGGTAATAAATCTCTTTTAGGTGATTTCATCATTGCTCTTATCATTTCATAGTTATATATATTACTTTCCATTGTTATCATCTACCTTTTCTACTAAATCTGCTTTTATTAGATCATATAATGTATCTAACCAATTAATATTTTCAAAATAATCAGTTAAATCAATGCTTCTTTTATTTGATATAGTCATTGCATTAAAATCATCTTCACTTTTAAATACTGCTTTAACTAATTTTGTATCAAAATTATATTTATCTTTTACTTTTTTTGAAGTTGTAAACCCAAACTTTTCTAATTCTTTTAAATTTATATTATCTTTAATCTTTAACATTGTTATCTCCTTTGTTATCTCCAACCAAATAATAACCAGCGCCTTTACATTTAGGGCATTTTATTCTACTCATACCTCTTTCACAATCGCATTCTACTGCTTTCTTTTTTGTTTCTAAATAATAAGCATAAATTATTTGCTTTCTTTCTTCGTTTTCTTCCATTGATGTTATTATCGTTTTTAAATTATTAATTATATCTACTTCTCCAAATAAATTAAACATTACTTTCACTTCCTTTGTTTAATATGTTTAATAAAATATCATGTACTTTTAAATATCTATTAACCATTTCATTCATTGTTTTTTCATCCAAAATTTTGTTTTTTTCTATATCATTTAAACCTTGTATTGTACTTATGCTTTCGTAAGATGTTAAATATTCTATAGCTTCTTTTCTTATGTTTTCTAATTGTTCAACCTTATACTCTAGCTGTTGTGTATATTCATTTAATTCTTCATCTTTTAAATAATAATCTTTTTCTTGTTCATCTTTCCATAGAAACGGTTCATTATTGTGTTTATTTATATACACTTTTCTTTTTTCATCAAAATCAACATAATCTATTCTTCTTAAAAATCTTAAAGCAAGTTCACTATCATCACCAAATGCTATATCATTCAATTTATGTTTTAATTTTTCATTTGCTTTTTCTAATTGTTCTACTTTTTGTTGTAAATCTTTAATTTGAAAATACATTGCATCCACCATACTACGATGTAAAAATCCATTTGCTAATTCTTCATATATTTCTTTAGTAGAATACATTCCTATTTTTTCTTCACTCATATTTACTTCCACCTCTAACTCATCCAATATTTTATTGTCTTAATATTTTCCCATCCAAGTTCTTTTTGAAATTTCTTTATAATTTTATTAAATTCTTTTTCTTCACTTGTGTATAAAATTGATGTTCCAATATCTCTTTTATCTAAATAGAAGAAAAACGCACCACCAATTTCGCTTGTAAATTTAATTAAATTATTTTCTGCTACGAGTTCATAACCCCTTTCTCTAAACATTTCTATTGCACTCATATTTACTTATTCTCCTTTAATTCTTGTAATTTATTTAATAAATATGAAATGGGTATCCCTAATCTACCATCTACCATAACAAAATTATCCCACTCACTATTTCTTGTTTTTTGTCTTTCTAGCCAATCTTCAAATTCTTCTAAACCATCATCTCTATTTTCTAATTCATTTATTATATTATTTAATCTATCTATTTCATTTTCTTTTTCTTCTATTATTTCAAATTCACTATGATATATTTTTCCAGTCTTATTATTTTTTATAGCTCTACCTTCTTCTGTTATAAATATTATTTCATATTCTTCACTCATATTTACTTCCACCCCAATTCTTTGATTTGTTTATTTATGGCTCTTAATTCCTTAATATTCACGTATTCTTTATTAGTAAAGTAAATACCAAAATATTCACCATCAAAATATATCATTTCACTATCTTTATAACCAAAAGTATTTTCGTCAAGTATATCTCTACAATATAATCTTGAATCTTCTTCCACTTGGTCTAATTTATATCCTAACTCTTCAAACATACCTCTTGCACTCATATTTACTTATTCCTCCTTAACTTGATTTTAACCATTGTCTTATTTTTTCTTTTCTTATTTCTTTTTTAGCAATTTTTAATATTTTGTTTATGTCTTTTATGCTCATTCCTGCATTAATATTGTTTGACATTTCATGTATAAAATATATTTTACCTGTTCTATACACTTCTATCATTCCTAATATTTCTACATTATCTTTATATATTTCAATTTCTATTGGGAAACCTTTTTCTATTATTTTATATTTCATTTATTATTCTCCTTTAATTCTTTCCAATATCTAGTCATTCCAATGTAACTCCTCTATTTGTTTATTTATGGCTTGTAGTTCTTTAAATGTAATATCTTTACTGCTTAAGTGTCTATCCACAGGAAATATATTATAAATTTGAATGCGATTATCTTTGTATATAAATGTTATAACATCTATTCCATCATAAGTAGTTTCTTTTTCATAAGTTAAAAACCATTGTGATTCTCTTTTTAAGTCATAACCTAATTCTTCAAACATTTCTTTTGCACTCATATTTACTTATTCTCCAATCTTATATTCCATACAACTAAATTGTTCTTTTGTTACTATTGATTTAATATCTAAATATTTAACATATTTCATATTTCTATCTTTCAAATCAATATATCTTAACTCATTATTAATATCTTTTTCTATAACTAAATATCCATTAACATAATCTCCTACTTCTATTAATTCGATAATTTTTCCTTTTGGCTCTCCTATAATATCTTGTTCGTGTATATATTCAGTATCATCGTTTAATTCTAAATATCTATCACATACCCAAAACTTATCATAATAATTTGTAGGGTCATTTATTCTATCAATTATTTTAGCAATTCCTTTTTTAGTTCTTACATAATCTCCTACTTTCATATTTACTTATTCCTCCTTTAATTCTTGTAATTTTTCAAAATAAGTGTCATATAATTTTTGCAATACGTTTCTTTCTGCAAGGTATATTTCTCTATCATATTTCCAATCTATATAACCTTCTGTATGAGTTTCCATAAAATTTTCAATAGTATTTTCTATTTCATTTATTATATTATTTAATCTGTCTATTTCTACTTTAGAATATACTAATTCATTTTTTAATTTTTGATTATCCTCTACTATTTCATTAAAAGCATTTCTATCTCCTACATATACCATTTCTAATTTACCTATAAATTCTTCTTTATTCATTGCTATCACCTTTCTTTAATATGTTTAAAATATTATCTAATATATTTCTTGTATACTTTTTTGTTCCTACACCTACTAAAATAGTTCTTTTAAAAATTTCGTGGTTTATATACTCTATAGCTTCATTTATTATGTTTTTTAATTCATCTCTTTCATCTGCAATTTTCATTATTGCATAAAATATATTTCTTGTTTTTTCTGGTAATTCTTCTACTCTTTTTTCATCAAATTGTCTTAATACTTCAATTAATTCTTCTTTATTCATAATTACTCACCTGCCTTTTAATAAATATCTTCATAAGATGTTCCAGCAAGTTCTTTTTCTACCTCGAAAATATCTTTTATTAATTCACTTGCATATTTTTTATCTAAATCATCAATACCTATCATTTCTATAATTTCTTCTAATTGCCAATTTTCTAACAAATCCAGATTATTTAATATAACTTTCTTTTGTTTGTCAGTTATTTTATTATTATTCACACATCCATCCTCCATACTTATAACAATATTTTTGTAGTATTACTTTTTCCATATCTTTCATTTGTGATTCTTTAAAAGCATATCCTAAACCAAATCCAAACAATAATACCAATAACATAATACTTATAAAACTTAACTTATCTTTCATATCACACCTCATTCAATCCACCAACTACATGCTTCAAGTTCCTTTCTTATTTCATCTTCTTTTTCTTTCTGTAACTCTTTATCATAATCATATTTAACTAATCCATTTTCTCGAATATAAGTCATTACATTCTTTTTACCTTTTACTTCTATCTTTTTAGTATCTATATCTCTATATTCTATTAATAGATAATATTTGTTATTATGCTTTACTGCTCTATACTTCAACCCATTTTTATCTATAAGTATCACGCTATACCTCCTTTATTTTGAATAACCTATACCATTTACCATTAAATCTTTTTTTATCTATAATTCCTTTTTTACTTCTGCATATATAACTTCTAATAACACCCTCTGATGTTTTTAAATAATCTGCACATTGTTTATAGTTTTCAAACATTTCAATAAAATTGTCATCCATGTCATACATTACAATCATTATATTTCCTCAATTTCTATTCCATATTTCCAAGCCATCAACTTTTTCTTTAATTCATATTCTTTAGTTCTAAATCCCTTGACATCAATTACATGTAATTTATCTTTATCATCAAAATATGTAAAATCTGCAATATACTTTGTTTTTCTATATGTTCTATCATCAACCTTAAATGTTTCTAATACTACAAATGGCACTTGTAATCTTAAATCTCTTATCTTACCTGCTTTTTCTAACATTTTTAATTTTAAGTAATAATTTCCTTCCTTTTGTGAATCAAACTTTATTCCATCAATTATTACTTTTTTATTATGATATTTTCTAAATTCCATATAATTTCCTATCCCTTTCTATCTCTTCAGGACTACGAGCATCTATTCCCTGTTGCTCGCATTCATGAATTAAACCATTTAATAAAACTGCGAACTCATCTGTTCTAAGTTCATGAGAGGGAGTATATACATGAAATACATAATACTCCTTCCCATCATCTCTCCTTATTTTTGATTTCTTCTCATAGTATTCAATACCTCTTATATCAGGAACTGGAGATAATAATTCATATCTCTGACTATAATTCTTCAACATATCAAAGTGTAATTCTTCAATACCAATCTTAGTTTTTAGAGATAATTCACTTAATAATTTCCAATACCGACTATTTTGTTTATTATTTCTTTTCTTCTTATATTCTTTAATTACAAACAACTTATCTTTTGATTGATTATATAAGTATTGAATAATTTTAAATGCATTGCCTATCATAAACACCTAATCTAAGAAATTATCTGTCATATCATCAATGCTTACTTGGTTACCAAAATCAGCGAAAGGATCATGTGTGTTGTTATCTTGTTTTACTTCCTCTATTTCAGTTTTCTTCTTTGACTCTAAATACTCAATACGCTCAGCAAGTACGTAAGTAGTATATTTCTTACTACCATCATTACCTAGATAACTATCTACCCTAATACTTCCGTCAACTAATATTAAATTACCTTTATCTTGGTACTTACATAAATTCTCTGCTTGTTTATTCCATACTCTACAATTAATAAAATCTGCCTCTTGTGTACCATCTTGCTTTTTTTGTCTATTAACTGCAACTGTAAAAGATGCAACGGCATTATTTGATTGTGTATACTTAAGTTCTGGTTTAGCAGTTAATCTACCTGTTAAAAATACTTTATTCAACATTATTATTCATTCCTTCCTTTTGTTGTAAACTTTTTATAATACATAGCAACAAATTATTTTTAAATTCTAATCTATCTTGTCTTTCTTTAATTTTTGCTACTCTATCAGCAATAGCATCATCACTCTTTTTATCTTTCATATATGCCTAACTCCTTTAACTTCTTTATAATTTCTTCTTTTGTCTTAGGTATTATTTCAACTAACTGTCCTAATTTTCTTTTAGGAAGCCATATACAATAATACTTATCAAACTTCACACCTTTAGCAAGTGCATACATTCCTAACTGCCAACTAAGATATTCTTTATCAAGTTCAGCAGTAAACTTTATATCACATAAACTATATTTACCATCTATATCAGCAGTCATATCCAATGTGCCAGCATATAGATATTTATAACTTACTCTTATTTCTTGCTCTAACGGTTTTATTTTAAATGTTTTAACTAATCTGACATATTCTCTTATGCATATCTCTAAATCTTTATTATCAATGCCTAGAATAGTCTCTTCAACATCTTCTGTATCATCTAAATTAAGATGTTCTATTATAGAGTGTCCACGTGTTCCAAACCACGCTTTTTTGTTTAAAATACGTTTGTCGATATTTTTATATTTATCAGGGAATATTAGTTGTAGTATTTGTGTTACTGATTTAACTAATATCCCGTTTTTAAGATAAATATGTTCAGGTTCTATAAACTCTAACATTCTGATACCGTTAATACTAAACTCGGTTTTACCTCTGTTGTCTTAGAATATGCCTTATAAATATCAGGACACTCTGTTTTTAATCTTTTACTATCAATAGTTGTTCTTGTACTTCCTTCTTTAACTGTTGCAGAAAGTCCATTAATAACAAACTTCTTAACATCTAATTCTTTCATTGCATTTAATAATCCTTCTTTTAAAAGTTTCTCTTGATATTCCATTTCTTTTTTTGCCTTATTAAATTCAATTATTTTATTAACCATATCTTCTGCTACAGTTATCTTTCCATCTTTAACACTTACTATTTCATTCATTTTCATTACCTGCCTTTCTTAGTAATAAATTACTAGCCTCTACTACTGTTAAAGCACTTAATCTAGGTTTATTAATCTCTTCTAAATATGCCTTAATCTCATCAGCAGTAAATTTATTTTTTATCATTTCTTTTTGTGTATCTTGTATCATTACCACTTTATTTGTTTTAACGGTCTTTTTCTTTGGTGAAGTAGGTTCGCCAATAGGAACACCACTTTCAGTCATTCCATATATATCAGTTGTAGATTCTGGTAAATCTTCACCAGCATAAATATATAATCCTAATCCAAACATCGCTAAGTTCTTTGTTAAACATCTCATAATAGTTTTGTTTATATCAAACATAGTAGCAGGCATAACATATTTATCAATGTATTGCCCAGTCCATTTCCTATTTTGATATTCTTTTACTTTATAAGTGTATGGCTTGTCCTTCATAGCTTTATTTGCTGAATCCATAACAGGTAGCCACATCTCATGTTCAACACCTTCTATTTCAACTCGTGTAAATACCATATAACCTGTTTTCTCATCATACACATAAGGTAATTTATTTTCTCCAAATTTTAATATTTCATAATTTGCATCTGGATATTCTTTCTTTACCTCTGACCATGCATAGCACCAACTTAAATATGTCAATTGAGTACTACCATTATCTTTCTTCTCAGTTTTATCATTGCAGTTAACTGCAAATAGTTTTTTAAAATGTGTTAATTCTTCCATTCTATCCCTCCAAATTCGATTTCCATTCAAGCACATGTGTCATACGTAGCATTTGATTTGCTCTATGCTTGATATTATTTATTGTTTCTTCTTTTTCTTCATTGGTAACACACATGTAAAATCCTCCTTTTACACCTGATTTACTACCAATGATTTCTTTATAGCTCTTATCTTCTCTGATATTTTGAATAATCTTTCTCATTGATTTATCACTTTTAATACCGAATAATTTCCTTAAATCTTTATTCTTAATCATTGAGTCTTTACCTCTATGATTTTGACATAAATAAGCATATACTGTTCCTTCAACATCAATCTCTACCATTTTTCAACACCTCTTCAATTCTTTTTAATTCTTCTTCAATTTTTATAACAATTGCTTCAATATTAATTATTTCTTGTTTGTTTTTTTCAACTTCATCTGTTAATGTTCTTGCAACTTTGCTAACTCTACTTTGAATAGTGTTATATTGACTATCTTGCTTTTCAATTTGTTTTTCAACGTTCTTTAATCTTTTAAATATCTTTAGCATCTTTTCTTTTCAACTCCCTATACAATTCTTTAATTAAATTATTTAAGTTATTAGTTTTTTCTTTGTAATATTCAATATCTTCTTCTAATTCAGATATTTTAT
>Ga0256407_10006724_pt1 | contig 17633 bp, 18 predicted proteins | sample RumenRJG_04DNA_FD_193489 | JGI IMG/M metagenome (GOLD analysis project Ga0256407, IMG submission 193489) | Bovine rumen microbial communities from Lethbridge, Alberta, Canada - RJG_04 | ecosystem: Host-associated > Mammals > Digestive system > Stomach > Rumen | place: Canada: Alberta...
CGGCATCGCATTTTACATGGTCTTTGTATCCGAAATGTGTTTCATTGCCCTTTTTCGTCCATCTTGCATCTGTCTCCTTTTGAGCCAGCTTTGCTGCGTTTTCAGGCTTTTTCCAATCTTCCGGAATATTTCCACTCTTGATGGTTTTGTTATCATCACGACTGTTACGCTGTCTTGGTGCATCTACAAAAGTTGCATCAATGATTGTTCCCTTATGCGTAATAAGTCCCTCTGATTCAAGCATAGAGTCGAACATACAAAAAAGTTCTTCCATTACTTCTGTCTCTGCAAGAGTATTTTCAAAATTCCAAAGAGTACGGGAATCAAGGACTTTATCTCCTAATCCAAGACCTAAAAACCGCATGAAACTCAAGCGGTCATTGATTTGATATTCCGTCTGATCAAAAGACAGATTATATATTCTACGGAGTACCGATGCCTTGAATTTGATGATAACATCGATTGGTGGACGTCCTCCCTTTGTGTAGTCCTCCTTTTGACACACGGTGGTGAGCTTGTCTCGAAACATTTCCCAATCAATTGCTCTATTCAGTTTTTCAAGCGGATCTCCTAATTGTGTTAATCTTTCATATCTGTTCTCCGTATCAAAGAACCCTAACTGTACATTTCTCATATCTCTATTATAACGCTTTCTCTCTCTTTTGTATAGGGGTTTTTAGAGATGCCTTTAAGAATGTACTTAAGAATTATCCTGAAGGAAAAATTGTTATGATATTGGACAATGCCAGAATACATCATGCGATTTTATTACAGGATTTTTTAAAAGAAAATCAATCCCGTCTGCAACTTGTATTTTTGCCTCCATACAGTCCAAATCTTAACAAAATCGAAGGTCTTTGGAAATGGCTTAAAAATTCTGTGGTGAATAATGTATTTTTTAACCAGGTTTCAGAAATCAAAATCGCTGTTCAAAAATTTATCACTTGGGTCAATACCGTACCTTATACCGTTATTGACAGATTATGTATTTGATAAAAATCAAATACCGCATATATAACAATTTTTTGTTTTAGATGTGTTTTAAGAAAATAGTAAAGGATTTGGTATAAAAATGATTATTGAATGTGATGATACGATATATTATCCATTGGGTGGTGCATCATATATTTTCAAGAATAATTTCATGAAATATATTGCATCTAAAATTAAAAAAGACAATGTAATTATCAGTATTGGTGCACAACCAAATTCTTCTCCGCATCTGGGTACACTGTGTGTTTTTTCATTAGCTTTTTTACTGGCAAAAGAGTTAAGATATATTAAGCCAAAACTTAATGTTGAGGTTCTTTTTGAAGTGGTCGATACTGCACCTGCTGAAATAATTGAGATCAATGGCATAAAGTACCAAAAGGATTTAAAAACATCCGAAACCATGAAGAATGTTTTTCCTGAATATGAAGAAATACTTGACTATTACAGTAAGTCATTCAACGTTAAATATATTATACGTATGCAAAAAGAGTTTAATTCATTAAAAGAAGTGAAAGAAGTTGATTTGTTTATTCTTGATCATCTTGATGAAATAGCAAAAGCTCTAGATCCAGACGCTGGCAGGCTTAGAATGAGAATTCCATGTCCAATTTGCGGACTTACCGATAAAAACGGGATCAATAACAAATATGATGGTTACATAATTACATCTTCTTGTCCATATCATGGAGAATTTAAAACTAACGTTGAAACGCAATCGCATTTATTAGAATACAACACTCCTCTTAGAAACCTAGTTCGGGCAATTGCATACGCAAAATTAAATGCATCTACTTCATTCGATAGTGAGTATGTTAGAATTACCGGAAATGAATACGCAGGATTCTATCAAGAGCAATTAATGTATATGGTTGCTAGTAGATTTGAATTTGATTTTAAAAGTCTACCAATGATAGTATATTGTCCTATGATAACAGATTGGTCAGGTGCAAAAATATCTAAGTCATTATATGTAAAAGAAGGAGCCTACAATGATCTCCCACTTTATTTGCAGAATTATAGGGGATTAAAGGCTCAATTTGGAGAAAAAGGGTTAGAAATAGTGAGTACTATTACGAGTGAATGGCTTAAGAACCCAGAAAAGCTTTTCAGAGATTATAGTATTTTTTATATCAAAAATAGATTTGAAGAATATCTTTAAATTCTATTTAATTCACAGCGTAAATAGAAATAGAGGTTTAAAATGGATATCAACTCGATTTTACTTCTTAGTATAAAACCGCAATTTGTAAAGCTAATTGCAAATAAAGAAAAAAATTATGAATTTAGAAGATATAAACCCAAAAGAGATATAAGTACAATTGTAGTATATACCTCAAGTCCTACTAGGGAAATAAGATATATACTAGATATTGATACAATAATAAAATATCCACAACAAATTGATGAGAATGGTATAGGTAATTCTGATTTCAATAAAGGTAAGAAAAAAAGTATATACGCATATAGAATAAAACATGTTTATGAACTTGAAAAAAGTGTATCATTGTCCATTTTAAAAGAAAAATTTGGATTTAATCCACCTCAAAGATACATATATGGAGATAATATGCCCGAACTCATCAAATTCGTTTCCAACATAAACAAAAGGAGAATTATATGATGAACACCCAGGAGATACAAAAAGAAGTAATTAGAAACAAAATTGAAAAAGGTTTCAATACAACTAATATAGAAAAAGAGTTTTGTTTATTATATGGCGAAGTTGGTGAAGCTTATGAAGCTTTTAGAAAAAAAAAGAGCGATCTTGATTTGGAACTGGCCGATGTAGCGATATATTTGTTCGGAATATCAGAAATACTAGGTATCGATTTGGAAGAAGCAATAAATAAAAAGCTTCAAATTAACAGAGAAAGAGTATACAAAAAAATAGATGGAGTTAATCACAAAATCAATGAAACAAAATAATTGTTATTTGTCTATAGATATTGGTGGTAGTTTCATAAAATACGGATATATTAGTTCTGAGCTAAAAATCACAAAACGAAATATTAAACCAACTAAATCATTCTTTCTAACAGAAGACTTTATTAACTATTTACTTGAAGATTTATCGAATGAATACTCTGCAATCTGTATTAGTGCTCCAGGAGTGATTGAAAAACATAGAAGTATTGTTTCTAATCCAGGAGGCGCTTTAAAAGTATTATTTAAAAATAATTTTACAGAAATTATTAAGAAAAAAATGCATTGTGAAGTGTTTTTAATCAATGATGGGATGGCTGCTGCTTATTGTGAGCACTATTGTGGAAACGTAAAAAATCTAGATTCGTTTGTAATGCTTCTCATAGGAACTGGATTAGGTGGAGCTGTTTTTTTAAACAACAAACCGTACAAAGGAATAAACAATGTTGTTGGCGAGTTTTCAGGTATTCCACTTGGTTATTCTATTGATGGTTCTATGTACAGACTCGGCTCATTATGTTCGATTAATTATTTAATTAGGAATTACAATAGTACTGCCTCGACCAATTATACAGAAATTAAACCGATTATTGAATTATGTCAAAAAGGTGATTCTGTTGCAAAACATCAATTTGACTTATGGGTAAATAATATTGTTCTTGCTATCTCAATTATTGGATTATGCTATAATACCAAAGCAATATGTCTTGGCGGTGGAGTTACTCAAAACGATTGGTTTATTGACAGATTAACAACTATGTATAATAATGCTTCCACTCCTTTTAAAGGAAGAATTAAAACAGAATTGTTGTTTTGCAAACACAGAAATGATGCTAATTTAATAGGATCTGTTATTGCTTACTTGAGGGGGAACTAAATAATATGCAATGCATTATTTCTACAATAGAGGAATTGTATCGTTACAAGAATAGTATTGATAAAGTGTATAAGTATTATGGAATGATGCCCCAACATAGTTTTTATTGCTATTATGTAAAATTAAAAAAATCGAAACATAATGATATAATTATTTTTTTAGATGACTCAATTCCAATTGTTGTTGCTTTTGAAAAGCGAAAAAAAGATGGAATATACCAGTCAATTGCAGACTTATATCCAATTATGGGGAAATATGATTCAATTGCTGAAATTAAAAGAGTTATATTATGTTTAGCCAATAATTTCAATATTGACTGTTTCTATTTTCCACTAATGAATGCTTCGCTTCAATTTTCAAAAGACGCAGTAATAGATCATGATTTTATGACATGGAATAGATTGGAATGTCCGATATTTAGACCACACACTTTAATGCCAGAAGAAACCATGTATCCTCTATCGTATTATCATCCCCATAGTAGAGAAAAAAAGCTTCTACGCTTTGCATATGTTAAAGAATTAACGCCAAATGAAGCACCTTCAATTATTCAAGAAGTTGAAACAATGTCTTGGAAATGTGAATGTAAGCAGGACATGATTTCAAGGAATCAAATAGATTATTATCTATATCTTATTGAACATAATATTATCAAAGCGTATGCATTGATAGATAACAAAGCTGATACACCAATTGCATACCGGCTCGATGCTCAAATACATGATATTCTTTATGTTTTGAAGTGGTCTTACAATCAAGATTATCGTCAATACTCGCCAGGGTATTATCTTGTTGCCCGTGAATTATTTGAACGTTATAGTGATCAAAGAATAAATGAATTTAATTTATATGGAAGTCCTGATTCGTTAAAAGATAAAATTGAAAATGCTAGAATTCAAAGAATAGACTGCTGTTTTGTTTTAGATGATCAATCATCAGCTTTAAATCTTATGAAAGAAAGACTCGCACATGATCAAAAGGTATTTGAGGCATATCATGCAGGTTTAAGTATTAAAACTGTTTATTTGAAATGAGTTCTTTATAATTTCAGTTTTGCATGTATGAGGTAGAAATCATGAATAGAAAACATTTGCTTTATATTCCAACGAATAGAGATTGTAAAAACGCAATAGAAAAATACCTTGATGAATGTAGATTTATTAGTGGTTATACAGGTGAAGAAGTCTATTTTGCTTTAATTGAGTCAAATAGTTCTGAAATTGCTAAATTAAACTCTTTTATCATTCAAAGTAATTCTGAAAATATCAAATGTATTGATTTTACATACGAGAAACAAAAAGAATATATTGAATCACTTCTTGGTAGAATCACCGATATTAAGGATTCTACCAAGCAAAGATTATACAGTCTATTATTGCCCTCGGGGATAAACTATAGTGCAGGACCAAATAAGGCAGCATTACTCGCTTCTTCATTAGGAGTAACTATATTACACCGAAGAGATTCAGATACATATCCTCAAATATACGATGGCAAACAATTATTTCCATCTAAAATAGAATGTGATTGTATTTTATCGTCATATTCCTCAAAACAACAAAGTTATAATAACGATACCATTTATTTTATTGGAAGTAACTATCTCGGGGAAGCACCTATTGACTATGATGAAATAATGCAAATTTCTCCTGAATTTGTATATAGAATAAAACAACTTGAAAACCCAACTAGATCTTTGCAAAGTATAATAAGCCGAGTACAAGAATATTTTGACTGCCCTAACGAGCATTACTCTGGAGTCGATCAAGTAATAGAGGATAGAACCGGATTAAGTGAAATGGGAAATTGTTGTACAGGAGAATTATTTTTGTATTTACCAGAAATGCCCGTAAGCGATATTCTCGGCTGTGACTATATGCAGAAAAATGTTCTCTATAGATTGAATTATCCTATCGTATATCATAATCGGAAAGTTCAGCATCTATACTATTCTGATAGAAATACCAAAGAAAACATCAATCAATTTATTGATTATAATCTGAGAGATGTTCGTTTCAAACTTATGATGAGAATAAGGAATCGGCATAATGCAATATTGAAAGAGAATAGGCAATTACTAATATCTAAAGATCACATCTTAAATACCAAAGTTTATATAGATGCGTTTAAGCAGGCTGCATTAGAAATCACGCCAGACATATTATCTGATATGATTAATAAATTATCTGATGTTTATTATGAAGTGAGTAAAGCGGTTAGTGATTCAAGATATAATAAGTATGACGTTTTATCAAAAGAGTTAATATCTTTAAAGCAACAGCTAATTAATGACATTTACTCTGGAATTGATAATTATTGCATACTTATTGAACATTGGGAGAAATTAATACTTGCGGCGAAAAGCATCGATGTTTCATTTCTTTAAGGGACAAAAAAATGAACAAATATATTGATTTACACATTCATTCTGTTTATTCTGATGGGATATTAACTGTTGAGGAAATAATTGAAACTGCTAAGAATAATAACGCTAAGATTATTGCAATAACTGATCATGATAACATAGATGGTTCAAAAGAATTACTCTTGAAAATAAATTCAGATCCACTTTTATCAGCTGTATCCGGTGTTGAATTATCGACTGTATATTCTTGGAATAACCACAAAGTCAAAATTCATTTATTGGGTTACAACATTGACATAAATGATTCGTTTTTTTCCTCAGAATTGATAAACAAACGTAATTCAAGAAAAAAGCAAAACATAGACTATACAAAAAAATTATTATCTAATTGCTGTATTCCAGATTATGGTATATTTGAACATGTGGATTTTAGCAAACATGTTTATCTAAAAAAACTTCTAATTAATTATTTTTCAAATGTTGGCATCGATTGTACAGCTATTATTCGGTATTTTCAAGAATCCCCAATTCAGTATATTGATTATGATTTTAGTTTAGAACAGGCATTGTCAATGATACATAATACTGGTGGTCTTGCAGTTTTGGCACATCCTTATCAAACGAAACTAGATAATACAAATTTAGAATTAATGGTTTCAAGTTTAGTTGATCAAGGTTTAGATGGAATTGAATCGACATACGCTCGTGCATCAAACCAGGATAATCTTTTTGCTGGTTTTCTCGCAAAAAAATACAATTTACTTGAAACGTGTGGATCAGATTTTCATACTTTTATATATGGCAATTTTATTGCCTACGGAAAAGATAATAACTTATGCATTGATAATTGCAGTTTAATGGATTGGTTGATAAAGAATGGAAAAGAAAGATACACAAAAAACTGATGATTTTAGATTAATATACAATAAAAAGCACGAAGTGATAATGTATTCAGGCACATTAGCTTTAGAAGCAGCCTTGCGAATTGCTGGATTTGAAAATGGTGAACGAATACTAATAAATAATTTAGCGTGTTACTCTGTTTTACAAGCAATTATCAATGCAGGATGTATTCCCGTTCTAATGCAACCGTCTGAGTTTCAAGTTGTTTTAGATGTGTCCAGGGTAATTGATGCTATTTACAAGTATGATATAAAAGGGTTTATTGCGATTCATCAGTTTGGAATATATCAAGAGATTGAAGAGATCAAATTATCATGTCCCGATATTAAAATTATTGAAGACGTTTCTCAAGCTTGGGACATTATTTCACCTAGTAATGTTAATCATAAATTTAGTGATTATATCGTGTTTTCACTAGGAAAAACTAAGCCTTTGGGACTTGGTATAGGTGGAGTTCTTCTTACTGATGATAATACTATATATGAAATGATTGATACTAAAGATAGAAGTAGTAGATATAAAAATAGTAAGCTTATTTTATATATGATGCCATCAGAATATGAAATTCATATTCCAGATTTGATTAGAAATGCCACTCAAAAAAACTATACCCAAAAACAAAATGCTCAGCATTATGAGCAACTTTTAAAAAATTATACAATGGTTCATCTGATTGAAGAAAAGGATGGCTACCAATACACTTGGCACAGGTATCCGATATTTGTTGATTATTATAATGAATCTTGTCTGCAAGAAATATTATGTGCTAATGACATAAGGTATCAAAAGGAATTTTCAATTTTACTAAATCAACTCGAAATATCAGATAATTATTTATTTGTCGGTGAAAGAAGCAGATATATTACTTATTTATTGAGAACTCAATAAGAGATAGGGAGATGTTTACCATATGATTGAAGTTGCGTTGAGTAAAATCACAAAAACATATGGCTTTAATATAGTTTTATCCGATTTTGATTTGGAAATCAAAACAGGTGATAGAGTAGGATTAATAGGTCAAAACGGATGCGGAAAAACTACTGTCTTAAAAATCATTCATGGAGATGAGAATTATAGTAAAGGAAGCGTTTCAATTAGTCGTGAAGCCACATTAGGATATTTTAATCAAATGCCATTGGTTGTTTCAGATGAAACAACCATTAAAGATGTACTATCTAGAGGCTTGAAAGAAATATTGGCTATAGAGAAAGAGCTTAGAGATGTTGAAAGTCAGATGGGAGAATTAACTGATCCAAATGATTTAGATTCTTTGATGAATAGATATGCTGTTCTTTCTGAAAATTATGAAGAAATGGGTGGCTATGAAACAGAATCAAAAATAGCAAAAATCTGCGAAGGATTTAATATTGATCGATCTAGATTAGATCAAAGTTTTAACTCCTTGAGTGGCGGAGAAAAAACAATCGTTTCGCTTGCTTCGCTGATGATTAGTAATCCTACAGTTTTATTGTTGGACGAACCAACAAATCATTTAGATATAAAAACTTTGGAATGGTTTGAGGGATTTTTAGTAAATTATAAAGGAACTGTTATTGTTGTATCTCATGATCAGTATTTTTTAGATAAAGTTACAAATCGTATTGTTCTAATCGACAGGGGAAAAGCCGAAAATTTTATAGGCAATTATTCAAATTATATTGAAGAAAACGAAAAACGAATAACATTAGAGTTTGAAATGTATAAGGATCAACAAAAACTGATCCAAGAAATGAAAAAATCAATTAAAAAGCTCTATGAATTCGGTCGCCTCGCTTCTCCTGGTGGTGAATCCTTTTTTAAACGTGCTGCAAGTATTCAAAAAAGATTAGATAAAATAGAAATACTTGACAGACCACAAGCCAATATCAGTATTCCTATCAGTTTTGAGATTGAAAAAAGAAGTGGGAAAGATGCATTAAAAATAAATGATCTATCTATTTATATCGGTGATCGTTGCTTGTTTAAGAATGTTAGTTTTAAAATTCGATATGGGGATAAAGTATGTTTACTCGGAAACAATGGAAGTGGAAAATCGACTTTAATAAAATCTATTATAGAGAGTAGAGATGTTTCTGATGGGTTAATCGTAATTGGTTACAGTGTTAGTTTTGGATATATTCCTCAAGAGATTACATTTGAAAACGAAAACGCAACTGTTTTAGAAATTGCAAGAGAATGTTTTGAAGGTAGTGAAACACACTTAAGAGCTGCTTTAAATAGGTTTCTGTTTTGTGAAGACTGTGTGTTTAAGAGAGTAGGTTCTTTAAGTGGAGGAGAAAAAGTAAGACTAAAACTTTTTTCTTTAATACAAAAAAAAGCAAACTTTATAATTCTTGATGAGCCAACAAATCACATAGATATCAATACTAAAGAAGTTTTTGAAGATGCTTTAAGTGATTTCAAAGGGACACTCCTTTTTGTTTCACATGACCGCTTTTTTATAAATAAACTTGCACAAAGAGTTCTTGCAATTGAGAATGAGACTATAACCTCTTATCTTGGAAATTATGAATATTACAAAGAGCACAGGAGATAGTTGATAAATGAAAGTAATGCCTTGTATTATGTATGTTAGAGTTTCTGAAAACTGTAATTCTAATTGCTTTATGTGTCACTATTCTGGTAAACAGGATTCTTACAACATTTCTTTAAAAGAATTTACTTACTTATTAGATAGCATGAGACAAACAGGTTCGTATAAACTAATTAGATTTACAGGTGGTGAAACCCTACTTCACCCCGAACTCTTGCAGATGATAAATCTTTCTCATAATGAGAACCTAAAAACGTCAATAATAACAAATGGATATTTGTTGCCAACATTTGTGCATGATCTTGTAACATCAGGTTTATCACAATGTGTTATAAGTATTGACGGAGCAAATAGTGTTACGCATGATAAATTGCGAGGATTAGAAGGATGTTTTGAAAATATTATCCTAGGCATAAAAAAAATTAAAGTTCTTAATCCGAATATTGTTATAAGAGTAAACACTGTAGCTAGTCCATTTAATATTGATCAACTAATGGATATGGCTGTATTATTTGAATCATTAGGTGTGAATCAATGGTCTATTATTCCACTTAAATATAAAGCAAATCTTTGGAAACCAGAACATGAAAAAAAGTATTGGGAGTTTACCGCTTCCATAGCCAATACGAAATTGACTATGCTTGGATATTCCGCAAACTGGGCTGGAAGAAATATAATTGAAGTGCAAAATACTTTTGAGAATAATATTCATTTTAAACCGTTAAAAAGATGCCGTTCTATCGACTTCATTCGTTTTTTTATTCCTAACCAAAAACTGCTTTTGCCATGCAACTGTGTTCCTCATCGATTATCAGAAATACCTGAGTTAAAAGAAGGATTCTTACATCTTGATCTCGAAACTCAAGCTTGTTACTTCAGAGATTGGCTGGCTGACAATAATAATAACATTTGTTCAGGATGTGAACCTCTAAATGCTTTTCTCAGTGATAATCCAGAGAAAATATATCAGAACATTATGAATTTTTAGGTGGTGATAGTTGTGATCAATCCTAATGAATATGGCAGTCTTTTATATGACGAAAAAGAAATGACATATACTCAGAATGTCATAAAAACAAGGAGAGTATTTAGGTATTCAAAAACCCAATTTGATTATGTTACACAATTTGAATTAGAAATGACCAAATTATTGAAAACCACCTATTGCTTAGGAGTAATAAATGGGACTGCCGGATTAATTGTAGCATTAAATGCTATTGGTATTAAACCAGGAGAAAAAGTTCTTATAAGTTCATATACTTTTCAAGCTACAGCCTTAGCAGTCATTGCGGTTGGGGCTATTCCTATTCCCGTAGAAATAAATCTAGACACTGGAATTGATTTAGAAGATTTAGAAGAAAACTATACATATGATTGTAAAGCAATTATAGTAACTCAGCTTCAGGGTCGTTGCTTTAACTTATCAAAACTAAAACAGTTTGCAGAATTGAAAAAGATAGTGCTAATTGAAGATGCTTGTCAAGCGTTTGGTTCAAAGTATAGGGGAGTATATTCAGGCTGTCAAGGAGACATAGGAGTATTCAGCTTTCAACAATTTAAACAAATAAGTGCTGGAGAAGGTGGCGCCGTTGTTACAAATAACGAAAGTTATTATAAATGTGCAAGAAACTATTCTGATATGGGAGCAGTTCGCAATAGATTCCCTGATTGGAATGCTGATGATACAATAATGGGACAAAATTACAGAATGAATCAATTATGTGGTGCTATCCTTTGTGCTCAACTTGAAAAATTGAATTATATGATTTCTTGTCAACAAGGTTCTCGTAAAAGAATATATATGCGATTCATTGACCAATCTGGTTTCATTTTACATAGTAAAGATCCTGAAGGAGATACAGGAATGAATATCCTATTAGGAATCAAGCAAAATCACTTTTATGATGCTGTGCAATTATCTAATCAGTATAATGTCGAAGTGAGAAAAATGTGGTCCAATTTGTATTTTGAAAATTTACTATTTAAAAAAGCCCATTTAACTGATATTGACTTAAGACTGACTAGATGTCAAAAATCTCAGCTCTTAGCCGACGAATTGGCTGTGATTTCTATCCCTCCTGTGCTTCACTATGAACATGAAGAAACCATAGCCGATGTAATTAGCAAGTTAGAGAACAAGAATTACCTTATTTCGATTATTGGATAGGATGATATAAATGCGAGTATTAATATTTGGTATAGGATATGTCGGATTATCTAGTGCCGTATTATTGTCAGAACGAAATGATGTATTTATGGTGGATATTATTTCTTCAAAAGTTGAAAGCATCAATAATAGGATTTCGCCGTTGCCAGAAGATGAGTTCTCTAACGCAATCAACAAATGTTGTAATCTTAATGCACTCAACTATGATCAAGTGGATGTTTCGCTATTTGATATTGTTTTGATCGCTACTCCTACAGATTATTCCATAAAAACTAACGCACTTGATACTAAATCGATAGAAGATATTCTTGAATTAATAGAAAACTCTGGTAATAAACCTTTAATAGTTTTAAAGTCAACAATTCCACTTGGTTTTACTTCTAAAATGGCAACAAAACATCCCAATCTTCAAATTGTATATATACCAGAATTTTTGAGAGAAGGAAATTCTTTGTTTGATTCACAAAATCCAACAAGAGTTGTTGTTGGATTATCGGATGTTGACAATAGGCCGAGCAGAGTCGAGTTGTTCGTTAAAGAAATGGATTATTATATAAAAAGCAAATATCTTTTGCAGTATGTTTCATCTACAGAAGCAGAGGCTATAAAACTGTTTTCTAACGCATTTCTAGCTATGAGAGTTGCTTTCTTTAATGAATTAGATGAGTTATCTGAGCAATACAATCTTGATTCAAAAGCCGTTATAAACGGTGTATGTGCTGATTACAGAATAGGAGATTATTACAACAATCCGTCGTTTGGTTATGGAGGCTATTGTTTGCCAAAAGATACCAAACAGCTCTCCAATTATTTCGTCGATATTCCAGGGACATTAATACGAAGTATAGATGTTTCAAATTTGCAACGGAAAAAATATATTGTCGAACAAATTATAAATATGTTGTCTTCCGCTAACAAAACAATAGGTGTTTACCGTTTGTCTTCTAAACACAATGCAAGTAATTATAGAAATAGTTGTATTATAGATATTATCAATCTATTGCAGTTGAATGGTGTTTCTGTTGTGATTTTTGATTCCAATATTAATGAATCCTCTTTTAACTATTGCAAAGTCTGTAATGATTTTGATAAATTTATTTCAATCTCTGACCTAATAATTGCAAATAGAATCGATGATAAAATCAAACCGTTCATTGAAAAGATATACACCCGAGACATATTTCACTGCAATTAATTATCGAGGAGATGATTATATGAAAAATAATTTGGAGATTGAAGTAATTCCTAAAACTACATATTGCCAAATGATTGAAAATAAAAATATTCCGCTATGGGCAACGCAATTTGCTATTGAAGCTTATGGTACATCTGTTATATTGGGAGTTAAGCATAATAACATTATTATCTCAACTTTTGTTGCCCCCGTTTATTATGATTCAAAAAACATTGCGGCTATAAAAAGGAACTATCGCTTTTTACCATATATGATGCCTTTATATTGGTGTGATGTTAGTTCGTTGCAAAAAAAGCAGATTGTGCGCAAAATATTTGAGTATTTATTCAAAAATTACATGTATACATACATTCCTTTGCATCCATTATTTACAGAATGTGCTGCGATAGCTTCTTTAGGTGGGTTTGTTGAAATGAGGCAAACACACATACTAAAAAATCAGCCTATTTACCCTAACAGTGTAAAGCAGAAAGCCAAGTCGGCTCAAAAAAAGGTGAATGTTAAGATATGTAATAGGATTGATGAATTTGATTTTGATAAAGCGATAAAAGGTACTTCGGAGGAAACCTTTCTTCGGCGCCATTTTGCTTCTAGGATTTTTGAATCAGGCAATGCTAAAGCTTTTATAGGTACTGACAAAGAATTTGTTCATGGTGGGATTTTTCTTGTTTTTGACAACCAATGGTGTTATCTACTACACTCATGGAAAGACCCTGAATCTGTAAAAGGTATAATTCCACTGTTGATAACAGAAGCTGTTTCATATGTTTTCTCAAATAAACTGGCTTCTGTATTCGATTTTGAAGGATCAGTTATTGATTCAATTGACGATTTCTTTGCTTCGTTTAACTCAGAAACAATAACTTATCCTTATATTCACTATGCGAAAAATACTGAGGAGTTATATGGATTGATTAGCCGTTCAATCAATATTCCTGGTCGAATAATCCAAGATTAAATTTCAAGTTAGTATAATTATTTATTATTTTTGGAGGATAAGATATGAAGGTTTTAAAGTTACTGGAGAGAGAATATTTAAGTATAATCGAGGGGTCACAAAATCATGTGATTTCGTTAGATGGACACTACGAAATGAATGATTCTATCCTTTTGAGTACAGAAGGACATGAAGATTCACTTGCAAAAATAACATCCAAAACAGAGTTTAAAAGTATTGAAGAAGTATTTAATGTTTTGCCATTAGATTTATTTGGAAATTTCACATCTCAGAAAGAGGCAATTGAGTTCTATTCATCGTTAATAAGTGGAGAAAAATATTATGTTTATCGTGTAAAATATGATTCGGATACCTATCATGAATTGTTAGACGATCAATTAATCAAACTGATCGATATGAACAGCATTACCAAAAATAACATCGGTCATTCTGTTTGTGAGGTTCTTGAAGTTAAGTTAAAAAATGGTTCAGATGCGATTCTTAAAGTTCAGTTTATGACCGGAAGAAACAGTCTTAGCGATGAATATGAACGGCTAACATGGCTTAAAGCACATGAAATAAATAGCCCTTCAGTATATTATTTTAATCGTATAAATGACGTCGAATATCTTTTGATGGAAAAAATTGTCGGCTTGCCGGCATTCAAGTATTCAGGATTGTGTTATAAACTTGGTAAAGAATTACGAAAGATCCATGATCTATACAGATTTAATCCTAGCTTCACAAATAATTCAACAGATGAGTTGCTGAAACAAGTTTTAAATAAGATCGATTCTATTCTCCCTCAGATTTTTGAGATGTATCCTGATTTTACAAGAGATTCTGTAATTCAATTTATGATTGATAATAAACCAGAAAATGATGTACTTGTTCACGGCGACTATAGTCTTCCGAATCTTCTTGTAGATAAATGCGAAAAAATTGGATTTATCGATTTGGGTGATGTTAGTGTTTCTTCAAAATACTTCGATTTCTTTTATTTTGTCAAAAGCTTGAAAAGAAATAAAAAAATCGACGAATTACCTGATTTTATGCGTGGTTATGGTATTGATGAATTTGATCCCGTAATAATGAAATGGATGGAAATAATGGATATTATAATATACTAATTGAGGCTTAACTGATGTATGATTTACATAAAGAAAATATAGTTGTGGCTACTAGTTGTTTTGGGTTAGGACCGGTTGGTAAGTTGGCCGCTATTGTAAATAAAGCAAGAAATACTTACAATTGGTTTGCTATTGGCGAAAAATTTGACTTTTCGGTTTTTCACGACAATATTTTTGAAGATATTTGTTGGAGTATGGATCGTGATGTAATAAAATCATTTTTACATAAATACAATATTCGTTTTGGCATTGTAGTGTTAAAGAATAAAATTGCAAAAATGTTAACAGAATTAGGTATTAAGGTAATCTATATCGATAGTTTGCCATTTATGTGGACTAAAAAAGATGCAGAAGAAGGAAAAATACCTTATAATGTTTATTGCTATTGTGCACAGATGTCTATTCCTCTTAATAATTCTTCTAAGCGATTATTTAATGAAGTTAAAAATCTTCGTTGGATAGAACCTATTGTTAACCTTCGTCCATTAGATATAAAGCAAGGTAATCAAGTTCTAATAAATCTTGGTGGTTTTAGTTCTCCACATGGTGATAACTATGCGTATATTGATTTGATAATTCGTCCTTTGCTTGATATATTAAAACAACAGTATGATGAGATTATTGTAACTTGCGGAAAAAAGGCACAAACAAATTTAAAACGTAAAATAGGATTAGAAGCAGATATAACTTCATTCTCTCAAACTGAGTTCTTAGAAAAAATGTATTCCTCCAAATTATTTTTTACTTCTCCTGGTCTAACTACAATTGTTGAAACATTACAATATAATAAACCTACAATTATACTTCCGCCACAAAATCTAAGCCAATTCTATAATTCATTATTTGCTCAAAAATCACTTCAACAATACAAGGTGATTGAATGGTTAAGTGACGAGTTATCATTAAAAAAATTTTTATCAATGGATAATTATGATGAGGGAGAAATCGTCAAAATTATATATGATACAATAATAAAACAAAATACACCTACTAATTCTGTAATTTACAAAAAATATATTCATAAAGTACTTAACCAAAGTTATTTTCAAAATCAATTATTTGAACAATCTATTAATGGTGTAAGTCAGGTTCTTGATATATTGCAAGAAGCTATAGAAGGAGGAAACTGATTATATCAGTAATAAATGTTATGAAGATATATATTGCATGTCCAATTTCCAAATATGTTAGACAGGGTTTTCCTGATGACTTTGTTACACTAATGGAATCAGTATATCAAATATGTTTAGAGTATTCTGAGAATGTATACTTTCCATTGAAGAAAGAAGCTTTTGGACAAAATAAATCTGCTGGTAGTGGAGAAATCTGTACACCTATCGACTTTAATGAAGTATCTAAAGCTGATGTTATTGTTGCTATTCCAGAAATATCAATGGGAGTATCAGTTGAAATTGGTTGGGCTAGTTGTCAGAAAAAACATATATTGATTTTTATTGATAGTGCATATCATCAATCAGAACTAATAAGATACATAGATACTATTACACCAACAAAAAAGATTTTGATTAATAGTCAAAATGGATATGGTGATGTATCAGATTATATTCTATTTGAACTAAAAAAATATCTTGATAAGATAATGGAGATATAAATGGGAAAACAAACTAGAATAATTGATGACTCATTAGAAGCCTTACTCTACGATTGGCATAACAGTCTTAAGCTTAAACGCCAAAATGAAGATATTAACTATTATAAAGAATTTGTTTTGGCAAACAAACTAAAAAAGATATTAATCATTGGCGCAGGAACTGGAAGAATCGCAATGCCACTAAGTTCTGTATGCGATGTTACGGCTTTAGATAAGAGTTTAGGCAGATTAAAGCGAATAATAATTAATTCAAATATTCATATAGAGCATTGTGATATTATCGACTTTCATAAAAAGGAAGAATACGATTGCATAATTATTCCATATAGTACCTTTCAATGTATTTATCCGACCAAAAAAATTATAGATATGTTATTGATTATTCATGCACTTTTATCCCCAAAAGGGTTCCTTATTATTGATCTTAGCACTCATTTTAACGATGATGTAGAGTGTGATTGGGAAAAAGTAGCTGAAGGATTTTCACCTGAATTAGACGCACATATTATAGAATATAATAAAATAGTACGTTATAAAAACTACATTCTTTTGATAAAGAGTTTTGAAATCAATAATGAATACTATCAATGTGATGAAATATGGTATAATTATGATTATGACTACGTTTTCAACGTATTATCACAAACAGGATTTAAAATATCAAATATTCGTAATGGATATGGTAATGGAAAGTCTGAACATAGAAGGATTATAACTAGTAATTTGATATAATGTAATTAGAAGCAAAATGCAATGTTTTAGGAACATACGGAATTTCATCGATTGTTTTCAATACCAAATATTGTAACTATCTTCAAACGGAAGGAAACATTATCCTTCCGTTATAATTTCTTATCGGCAGCAAAATTTACAGGGCAACCGCATGAAAAAACAGAAGAAATATGTTATAATTTACCAAAAGGAGATGGTCAATTATGAAAAAATATTTTGAGGAATTAAGTGATAGCCGACAGGCAGGAAAAATCAAGTATAATCTT
>Ga0256407_10006727_pt1 | contig 17629 bp, 15 predicted proteins | sample RumenRJG_04DNA_FD_193489 | JGI IMG/M metagenome (GOLD analysis project Ga0256407, IMG submission 193489) | Bovine rumen microbial communities from Lethbridge, Alberta, Canada - RJG_04 | ecosystem: Host-associated > Mammals > Digestive system > Stomach > Rumen | place: Canada: Alberta...
GCTTCCATTCTCCACTGTGATGCTCGGCGAGGACGGCGAGCCGCTCTTCCCGCGCCAGCTCGGCGAGGCGCCCGATCCGTTTGCGAACGACATGGATCTTGCGCTCTACATCGCCATGGCTTCCGGCTTGCTTGGGGATTTTGGCGGCGAACCTGCTGATTCGACGTATGGGACTAGAAAATGCCAGCAGCAGACCCAGTAGCGGCGGCGTATCGCCTGGAGCATATTTTCAGTAGAACGCGAGACGATTATGGTATAATACTCACATGCGAGATTTTAATGTCAGAATGGGGGATGGCTTGATCGGGGGCGGTTTTCCATGAAAGTTCGCAAGGCGATTGTCCTGGCGGCGGGCCACGGAACTCGGCTTAGGCCGTTCACGTGTGCGACGCCGAAGCCGCTTATGCCAGTGTGGGGCGAGCCGATGCTCGGCCGCATCGTCGCCATGCTCCGTTCTTGGGGCGTAGACGACATCGCCTTCAACACCCACTGTCTGCACGAGCAGGTAAAGGCCTGGGCCGACGGCTATCGGCGCGGCGCGGCGGCGGCCGGCGACAAGGTGAAGGTAAAGGTCAGCTATGAGCCAGAGATCCTCGGCACCGGCGGCGTGCTGAACCCGCTCAGGGAGTGGATCGCGGGCGAGCCGTTCTATCTCGTGAACGGTGACATCGTGGTAGAGAACGCGCCGAACCCTCTCGACAAGGTGCGCAATTTCGACAGCGCCGCCGTAATGGGCGTCGCCCTCGTCTCTGAGTCCGGCCCTCGCACGATCGAGGTCGAGCCCGAGAGCGGCTTCGTCACGAACTGGCGCAGCCAGGACGCTGGCTGTGACGGCACTTATACCTACTGCGGCATCACTGTGCTAAAGCCGGAGATCCTCGACTTCGTCAAGCCAGACGGTTTTTCGTCCATCGTCTCGGCATACGAAGACGCGATGATGCACGGCAGGTTTGTTAAGGCCTTGAAGAGCCGCGAGATGCTGTGGACTGACGCAGGCACGATCCCGAGCTACATCGACCTCAACCGCGACGGTGACGACAATGCCTTCACCGACATCCCCCAGGTAAAGGCCGCGCTCGAGGCGTCTGGCTCCAAGCCGGACTCCGTCGAGTTTATCGGCGCGAGGGGAAGCGAGCGCGTGTTCTTCCGCTGCGACAAGGGCGTAATCATTCTATACGACGACGGCAATCGCGACGAGAACGGCCTCTACGCCGGCCACGCGCGTTTCCTCAAGTCGCGTGGCGTCCCCGTTCCCGAAGTGCTTGCCGATTTGCCCAGCATCAAGGCCCTCGTTCTCGAGGATGCAGGCGGCGAGAAGAAGATGTCCATCGACGACTACGCCAAGGTTGTCGAGGAACTTGTGCGCTTCAACGCGCTCGGCGACGATCCCGAGCTTGACAAACTCAACCTCCTGCCTGGCTTCGATGACGAGACATGGGAGTGGGAGAGGGGGCTTTTCCGCAAGTACTGCCTCGGTTCGCGCTTCCGGCGCGAGATGCCGAAGGACGTCGAGGCCGAGCTTGAAAAGGTCGCAGAGATTCTCGAGAAGGAGCCGAAGGCGCTCGTCCACCGCGACTTCCAGTCTACAAATGTCCTCTGGAAGAACGGCAAGCCCAGGTTCATCGACTTCCAGGGCATGCGCCTTGGCCCTGCGGCCTATGACCTCGCGTCGCTTGTCTACGATCCGTACGTTACTTTCACCGACGACGGGCGTAGGGCGCTTGTCGCGCTTTATGCGAAGAAGTGTGGCCGTGCCGAAATAGAGAAGGCTCTTCCCTTTGCCGCAGTCCAGCGCCTTGTCCAGTGTCTTGGTGCCTACGGGCGGCTCGCGTCCGTCGGGCAGCCGCAGTTCTGCAAGTGGGTGCTGCCGGCGCTTCAGAATCTCCTTTCTGCCGCAGACGATGCCGGCCTTGACGCCGTCGGCGCACTTGCGGAAGACCTCATCGCCGAGATGCGGCGAAGCCACGACCACGAGGGCTGCTCGTGCGGACACGATCACGATAGGGGATGAACGCGATCCGCCAGTTTCTTCGCAGAATCTGCCAGACGGGCGTGCGACGCCCGGGCTGCGTTAGAACAGTGGCCATGGGGCGTGAGCGCGTTTTCCGCGCGTGGGATGTTGGCGACGACACTTTCATCTTCGAGAAGGGCATATCAACCCACCTCGGCGAAAGGCCGAGTGTCCTCGTCGCGGAGAAGCGCGACCTGAGGAACGGCAAGGTCGGGCGCGTGTTCACGATGACGACGGGCAATCACTCCGTCGCCGCGTTCCCGCTCCTTGACGGCCGCTTCTGGAAGATATCTCGTCTCCCTTCCGCCCGTCGCGGCGACGTGCTGATGCATTCAATCCTCTGCGCGAACGTAGTGAACGCGACGATAGAGATCTCACAGCGCGACGTTCCTTCGCCGAAGCTCTACGCCGCCGATGGCTGGCTTCTCGGTTCGCTCGGGTTCGCCATGAACGACATCGTGATGGGCGACAGGAACGAAACGACGCTCGCGCACTACCGCGAACTCGGCCAGGAGTGGCGCGTGAAGCCGCTCGCTTGGACGGAGACCGAAATGAAAGTCGCGCTCGCGGGTTCGAAGAAGCGCATCGCGACGAAACTCAACTACTACCATTCCGCGCGAGGCGTCCACTTCCTCACGTTCCCCGAGCTGCGCCGTTTCGCGTCGCTCGCTCAGGACGATCCTGCCGAGTTCGTGCGGGGCGTGAAGGAACTCGTCTCGGTCTACGAAGGTCAGCCGTGTTCGTTCTGCCGCATGCCGAAGTATCGCGGCCACCACGAGATCGAACTTTTCGGCATGAGGCGCGGCGTTGCGCTCGAGCGGCTCATTCCCGAGCTTGAGCGATTGATGGAGTCTGTCGCGCTCGGGCGGCTCGGCCAGCTTGGTGTCATCCAGAAGACGCAGGAGATTCTTTCGCTCTACGAGTCGCTGCTGACGCGTCCAGAGTTCGCCGACGAGACGTCGGGCGCGTTCACCGAGACGCTTTACATGTACATCACGGGCGAGATATATGCCGTCGCGGGCGAGGGCTCGACCCCCGCGTTCGACGACCGACGCACGGCGCTCCCGGGCGCGACTTATGTCGGCGGGCGTGCCGTAATGCACCCCGGCGCGGACGAGCGCAGCGAAGTGCTTCTCTCCAACCTGCGCGGGCTCATGTCGAAAGACGAGATCGTCATTTATGCGAACGTCTACGAAATCCGCCAGGCCGACGACGTGCCGATCGGGAAGGGCAAGACGCGCGAAATCGTCTACAAGACGAACCGCAGCCCGCTCGAAAAGAGCTTGATCGAGAAGCGTCTTTCGAGCGCGCGTCGCGGCTACGGCAGCTACATGCTCGCCCGCATCGGCGCCTTGAGGGCGCTCGGTCTTTCCCTTAGCGCGAAATACATGCTGCTTCGCCGTCGTCCGCACAAGGGTCGCCGTCCGCTTGACTTCTATATCCGCGAGCGTTGCGAGGGCGAGCCGATGGACTCGATACCCGCGAACTATTTCTGCAACGCCGACGACGCCTCGGTCGAGGAGAAGGACGTCGTTCTCGGGCTTGCGACACTGATGGGCGACGCGGCCGCGCAGAACATGGCGATGAAGAAGTACGACCCTGCGACGCAGTCTCCTCTCTATGGCGTCGGCAAGGAGATCTACGAGTTCGAGTACGACATCATCCGTCAGCGCGTCGTCCCGAAGAGCGTCGCGACCTGCTCCGTGCGCGGCAGCTTCGGCTGGCCGGATATCTCGTTCTCCGACGAGAACCTGCTTGCGCTTGCGAACTTCTACCTCGGCAACTTCGCCCATGCGCTGAAGATCTACCAGAAGCGGCACGCCGTCACGATGGCCGAGGTCGCCGAGAGGTTCATGGACGGTTTCGAGTACAGGACGCACGCGCTTGCGTGGCAGCTATCGGTGATGCGCGACGAGTTCGAGGGCTTTAGACCGTCGCTTCCAGGTGTCTACGACTTCGAGCGGAAGTGGGCGTTCGTGATGTGGTCGCTCGAGCGTCAGGAGCGCCGTATGCCGATCCTGAGGCGCCTGTTTATGGAAAAGGTCGCTCTTGTCGAGGGCGAGGCCTCGGCTGGCGGCGAAGGTGCCGCGGAGTCGTGACCCGCATCGAGAGATTCGGCTGGCGTGGAGCCGTCGAGCCCGGGATCGGGCGTGTCGTGAGCGCACACGGCGACTACTACCATCTCGTCTGCAACGAGGCCGAGGGCGAGATACTCGCCCGCAAGAAGAAGTCAGCGTTCGGCCGCATGAAGACTGTCGCTCCAGACGACATGAAGGGCGCGAAGAAGTCGGAACTCCAGGCGTCCGAGCCGCTTAAGCCGATTACCGGCGACTTCGTTAGGTTCCGCCACAACGCGCAGGGAGACTCGATGATACTTGAGGTCCTGCCGCGCTTCTCGCACTTCGAGCGCCGCGACCCCGCAGCGCGCCGCACCTCGCAGACGCTCGCCGTCAACTTCGACACGCTTTTCATAATGATGTCGCTGAACGAGGACTTCTCTACGGCGAGAATCGACCGGTATCTCTCGCTTGCCGAGGACATTGGCGACGGCGAGGCGGTTGTCGTGCTCACGAAGACCGACCTCTGGCGCGACGGAGACGAAGCGTTCGTTGACGAGTTAGTCGAGACGATAGCGGGTCGTGCGCGGCTTCTCAAGGTGTCTTCGCTTACCGGCGAGGGGATGGACGCCGTGAGGGAATACGCTGCCCCCGGCAAGACTCTCGCTTTCGTCGGCTCGTCGGGCGTAGGCAAGTCGACGCTACTGAACACGCTCGCTGGCGAGGAGTGGGCGGCGACGCAGGAGATACAGGAGTGGTCTGGGAAGGGTCGCCACACGACGACGAGCCGCGAACTCGTCATGCTGCCGTCTGGGGCGATGGTGATCGACACCCCCGGCGTAAGGGAGATAGGCATGGTTGGCGAGGCCGACCAGATAGTGGCCAAGGGCGTCTCGACCCACCGTTGGAGAAAGTAATGAAGACAAGGCAGTTTTGGTATCCGCTTCCAGAGCGGCTGATAGCGCAGCACCCCGCCGAAAAGCGCGGCACCGAGAAGATGATGGTGCTTCACCGCGCGACAGGCGTCGTCGAACACAGGCATATCGCCGACATCGTCGAGTACATCACGGCGAACGACCTGCTTGTCGTGAACGACACCAAGGTGTTCCCAGCGCGGCTTATCGGCGAGTGGCCCGACACGCACGGCGCAATCGAGCTTCTTATGGTCAACGCCGCGCCGATGGACGCCGACGACGAGCGGCCGAGCATGACGGCGGGAACTGATTCGCTTCGCTGGAACTGCATAATCGGCTCGGGGCGCAAGTGCCGCGAGGGGCAGGTCGCCTCGTTCGGGCCAGCGGGCGAGCTGAAGGCGACGCTTGTGAAGCCGCTTTCCGGCATCGGCATGTGGCAGGTGGAGTTCTCGTGCGACCGCCCGCTAATGGACCTTCTCGACGAATTCGGCCGCACGCCTGTTCCGCCCTACGTGAAGCGCGAGGGAACGGCCGAGGAGGAGAAGGAAGACCGCGAGCGCTACCAGACGATCTACGCGCGCGAGGTCGGTTCGGTCGCCGCGCCGACGGCGGGGCTCCATTTCACGCCCGAGATATTCGCCGCGCTTGACGCAAAGGGCGTAAAGCGTGTCGCAGTCACGCTCCATGTCGGGCCTGGCACCTTCCGCCCCGTGAAGGCCGAGAACATCGAAGACCACCACATGGACTTCGAGGCGTTTACCGTGCCGCCCGAGACGGCCGAGGCTATCAACGAGTGCAAGGCGCGCGGCGGGCGTGTCTTCTGCGTCGGCTCCACGACGGTCAGGACGCTCGAAACCGTAGCCGCCGCGATAGACGGCAAGAACGGTCGAGTCGTCGAGGCGGGGTCGGGTGCGAGCGATATATTCATCTATCCGCCGTACCGCTTCCGCGTGTGCGATTGCATGCTTACGAACTTCCATCTTCCGCAGTCGACGCTCCTCATGATGATTTCGGCGCTCGCAGGCCGCGAGCGGGTTCTCTGTTCGTACGCCCTTGCCGTGAGAAACAACTATATGTTCTTTTCATACGGCGATTGCATGCTCATCGTATAATTTGATATAATACCACCCAATATGCCGCTATTCGTGCCTAAAGACCGCAAGTCTCTCTTCCGCCAGTTTCTGGCGGGAATGTATGACGCCGTCGTCATAACCGACCCGAATGGCCACATCATCGAAATCAACCCCAGGGCCGAGGAACACTTCGGCTACACCCAGGACGAAGTGATCGACAGGCCGATTTCCTTCTACATCCCCGGGCTCGCGCCCGAGATAGTCCAGCGCATACGCCGCGGGCTTGAAGGCGACCGCCACATGATGATCGACGCGAACGGCCTCAACAAGGACGGTTCGAAGTTCTCCTGCGAGGTGACGGTCTCGATAATCGACTTGATGGATCCAGGCGACCTCGTCTTCACCGTCCGCAACACCGAGCGCCGCCGCCGCATCAACACCATGCTTCGCGCGAAGGCCAACGCCTTCCAGGTCGCGCAGTGCGCGCTTTTCGCTTGCGACGCCGACGGCAACATCCGCGAGTGCAACACGGCGTTCTGCGAAATGTTCGACCTCAAGGACGAAGAGGACGCACGCACTCACACCTTTGCGGAATTCATGTCCGACGACCCGTTACCTGAGAACTTCAAGAAGGCGCTCGCGGGCGAGACGACCGTAACCGGCATCGTCGCCGAGGGCGATGAAGACCAGGAGGAGGTCGAGGTCGTCCTTGCGCCCAACATGCTCGGCCACAAGTGCCAAGGCGTGGTCGGCAGCGTCATCAAGGTCTGACGCGATGCGCCGCCCCTACCAGCATTCCGCGGGCATCGTATCCCTCTCCGTCAACAAGCCGGATCCCAAGATACTGCAGGATTTTCTCGTCCTCAAGTTTGCGCTTTCCCGCCGCGCGGCGAAGGCGGCCATTGACGGACGCAGCGTTTGGGTCGACCGCAAGTGTGTGTGGATTGCGCGCTATGCGCTCAAGACGGGCGATCTCGTCGAGGTTCCGTCGGTCGTCGTGAAGGGCGCTCAGCGTCAGTCGGCTCAAAGTTCGCGTGAAAACGCGACGCCAGGCACGCTCCCCGCAAAGAGGCATGTCAGGGTGCTTTGGCAGGACGACAACTACCTCGTGTGCGACAAGCCGGCCGGGCTCGTTTCTTGTGACGACCCAAAGAGCGTCGAGGCGATTCTGCGCGAGCAGGAGAAGGTTCCCACTCTCGAGGCGGTCCACCGTCTCGACCGCGACACGACGGGGTGCCTCATGTTCGCGAAGAACCACGCCGCGCTCGAGGCGGCGATAGAGGAATTCAAGACGCATGTCGTAACGAAGGTCTACCACGCCGTAGTCGTTGGCGAGTTCAAGTTCGCGCACCGGCTCATAGACACGCCGCTTGACGGGCAGCCGGCGGTTTCTCGGGTGACGCGCGAGGCGAAGTCTGCCGACGCGAGCTTCCTGAGGGTGCGCATAGACACGGGCCGAACGAACCAGATACGCCGCCACCTCGCGTCGCTGCGCTTCCCGATAGTGGGCGACAGAGTGTTCGGGCTAAAGAACGCGCGCGACCCACGGCTCATGCGCGTTCCGCGGCAGATGCTCCACGCGTCCACGCTTACGCTGCCGCATCCGCTGACGCGCAGCACTGAGATTTCCGTCCACTCGCCTCTGCCGGCCGACTTCAGGGCGGCGCTGAAACTTTTCGGAATGGGGAAGTAGCAATGTCACAGGAATGGAACATCAAGTCCCGCGGCCATGTATGCAGTCTATGCCAGAAGCCGCTCGTCGACCGTGCGCCGGTCGTGAGCGCGCTTAAGGAAACGCCAGAGGGGTACGAACGCTTCGACTGCCACCCGGAGTGCTGGAAGACGGCGGAGAAGGACTGGGAGCCGTTCTCGCAGTGGGACGGCGTCTATCTCGCGCCCGTGAAGGAGGAGAAGAAGGAGCCGCTCAAGAAGGAGGACGCGGGTGAACTCCTCAGGCAGCTCGTCACGCTCGACGACCCCGCGATGAAGAACGTCGTCTACGTTCTCGCCGTGATGCTCGAGCGCTCGAAGATACTCGTCGAGCGCGACGCGAAGGAACTTGAGGACGGGAAGATCCGCCGCGTCTACGAAGACCGCAAGCAGGGCGACACCTTCGTCATTCTCGACCCGCGTCTCCGGCTTGAGAACCTTGCCGAAGTGCAGTCCCAGGTCGTCGCGCTCCTTTCGGGCACGAAGACCCTCGGCGAAGTCGCCAAGGAGGAGGATTGCGCCGCCGAGTCGCAGCCGCAGCAGTAGCTGTTGCGCTTGGCGTGAAGCTTGCTGTCGACGCGCTGCCTGATGCAGCCGTCGCCTTTGGCTTTATGCGACCCGCCGCGCGGCTCGCCACAATCTACTTGGGCGCGGCGTTTGATCCTTCAGCGATAACGATTTCGGCGCGCGGTGTGACAATCACTGTCGTGCGGGCGTGTTCTGCGACGGATTTCTTCTCGATGGCGTTCACGCTCCTTTGCTTTGCCATACCGATTCGCCATCTTGCGCTGAGAATTCCCGCCGCCGTTGTATCTGCGTGGCTCGTCGCCGTTCTTGCGAATGCCGTGCGGCTCATTCTCCTCGTCTATGCGGCCGGTTTCTTCCCGGCGTCGCAGATTCCCGCCGTCCACATGGCCATAGGCATCGCAGTCTTCTTGCCCGTGTTCGCGCTGTTGTGGTATACTTTTGTCGTAAAAGCCAGTTGCAAAAGATGTTTTAGACAGAATTTACAGGATTTGAGAAAGGATTGTCAGCATGGAAACGACTTCGCAAAACGATGAAAAGCTTTCGCTCTTTGCCCATCCTTTGACATTCGCGATCACGCATCTTGCCTTTCCGATTCTCGCGACGCTCGCGTGCGTCTACTTCTACTGGATTACTTGCGATGCGCTCGAGGGGGTGCTCGCATCAAAGGCGCTCGCCGTCTTGATCGCGTCTGCCGCTCTTCCCCTGTCGGCGCTTGGGTTATTGCTGTTCCGTCCCAAGTCCATGAACGCATGGCTTATGTTCGCCTACGCCTTTCTTGGCGTGGCGTTTCTCTATCTTTCGGTGCCTGTCTTGGACGAGATGTCACGCAAAGTGGACAATTGGATAATCGGGCCAACGCCAATGTTTGCCATCTTCGCCGGCATCGTTCCGCTTATCTTCGCAGGCGTCGCGCGTATCGCCACTGCAAAGTGGAAGATGAATACCGGCGCAGACATCATGACGTCTGTCCTCTGTCTCGTCGTTCCGCCGGCTGTCGCGTTTTTCGCGGCGAATGTCGCGTTTAGGTTCGATAAATTCTTCCGTGACCTCAAGCTTTCGCCACTCCTGGAGTCCATCGCCGCGCATGCCTTGGCCGTCGGTTACTTCCTTGGATGTGCCGTCTTTTTTGTTGGGCTCCTGCGCCTTCTCCACAAGCTCTTCACTGTCGTTACGAGTCAGATGCCTGAAATCGCCCGCAGATACGGCGGTGCTACTATCTTTGGTCTCGTTCTCCCGCTTGCTGGTCTTTCACTCAACTTATCGATTCCGTTTCCCGCGGACTTCGCGAATCCGTGGGCGTGGGGGCTTGCCATATTCTCTGGTCTTGTTCTTTTCCTGCCAACGCGAAACGATGCGCTTGGCCTCGGCTCGTATTTCCTTAAGTTCGTCGCAGTTCCTTTCGTCGTCTATTTCTTCGTCCTCTTCGTTCCGTTTATGCCGCTTGCAATACCGGCGATAATCGCGATGGGCGCCGGCTTCCTAATTCTTGCGCCGACGCTTCTCTTTCGCTACTGGACGCGCGACGCATACGCCGCGTATCTTGCTCTTCGCCCTCGCTTCTCCCGCTGGCGTCTCATTCTCATCGCGCTCGTTGGCGCTCTCGTCATGCCGCTGGCGTTTGTCGTTGATGTCGAAATGGAGCGCCACGACGTAAAGGCGCTTCTTAAGTGGCACACAGAGGAAGACTTTGATCTCCCGCCAGCGCCGATGCCAGTCTCGCAGGAGAGGGCCGAGAAGATAATGAAGGGCATCAACGACTACACCTTCGGCGCGGAGATTCCTTTCCTCTCGGCATGGCGCACTTGGCGCGTCTACGACGGAATGTACATGGCGGACAAGCTCCGCAACGAGCTGAACCTCCGCATCCTCGGCAAGAAGGTGGCCGACGAACGCGACTGGGAAGGGCGCTCGCGCAACATCTTTGGCGGCAGTATCTTCGGCGCCAACACCGCGCGGCGCTCGTACACCCGCGGTGTGAGCGGAAGATGGTGGGGCCGTCCGACGCCAACGAATGTCTTTACGACAGAGGTAAAGCCGTCTGGCGAGCAGGGTGAGCCTGTCTTTGCGGTTGTCGTGAAGTCGGTCGCAGAGAATGAAGAGCAGGAGTTTGTTGCAGACTTCGGCCTTCCCGCCGGTGCGTGGATCGAGGGCATGCGCCTCAAGATGACGAACGGTGTCTGGAAGACGGCTCGGCCTTCCGAGCGCAAGGCGGCGGAGTGGGTCTACAACAAGATCACCGAGCGGCGTCGCGACCCGTCGATCGTCACGCTCGACACGCCGACGACAGGCACTCTCAAGGTGTTTCCTGTCGGCAAGGAAGGACGCGAAGTGGAGCTTACAATTCGGCTTCCGTCGGCTGACGCATCGCCGTATATCGTGGTGTTCAACGGAGAGCCCGTCGCCAATCCGCTTTATTCAGGCGGCGATGTGCTATACACGGCTGACGGCGCGGCGGTCTCGGCGGTTCCTGCGGCTTGGATGAACGCGCACACGAACGAACTCGTCGTGGCGAGCGCAGGCGAAGTCGAGAAGTTCGACATTGACGATCCCGAGCTTATGCGCAAACTCAGGCGGCGATTGCGCGAAGCTTCCAAGGCGATTGCGCGCGACTGCAACGGCGTCATGCCCAACATCGAATTCGAAATACGCAAGGACGATCTCGCGCTGCCCATAGACGTCCTTTCGACGAACATTCTCTCGAAAGCCGATCTCGCCATCTTGCGCCGCGAACTTCCAGGTCTCACGTCGCTTGGCGACAGGCCTCTCGACGGATGGTTCTTCCTCGACGGCGAGGACGGTGGTAAGGTTGCCGTTCCATGTCGTTGGAAGGATGGCGGCACGGTCGTGTTCGCAAACCTCAAGGGTGCGACGAAGATTGGCGGTGCGTGGGCTGAGGGCGCGAAGGCGTGGGAGCTCGAGAACAATGCGTTCCTGAGACCGGCACTCGATGTCCGCCGAGAGCTTCTTGAAATGACGCGCAAGACTGGAACGCTCACGACGAAGTCCGCCTACATCGTCGTCGAGTCGGCGGCGCAGGAGAAGGGGCTTAAGCAGAAGGAGATGGAATCCCTGCACGGCGACAAGTCGCTCGACTTCGACGAGTCCGTTGCCGACAAGACTGGCGACGCGCCCGGCTTCCTCATTCTTCTCTTGCTCTTCGCGCCGCTCGCCCTCTGGCGGCGCAAGTTTGCCATGAATGTCGCAAAGGAAACTTGCGCCAAGAAATGAAGCAGCCTTCTCCAAGACAGCGGGATGCGCTTGCGCTCGTCGCGGACGGGAAGTTCTATCCCGATCTCGTGAAGGAGGACGACGGCTGGCACGCGCGGTGGCGCGCGCTTGGCGCGGATAATGAATGGGTCGACGAATATGTGCGCGGCCCGTCTGTCACGGTTCTTAGCGAGGATGCCGAGGATCAGCGGCACGAAACACTTCACGACGCCTGGGCGATGGCTCTGAGAAGCCGCACCGGGCTCGTGCGTTGGGATGACGCCGAGTGTGCTGCATTCGCCGCGGAACTTGCCGAATGGCACGGCGGTGGCAGTGAAGATGTCGAGGCGAGGCGCGCGCTCTGCTTCAGCTTCCATGCCGCGAGCGATTCAAGCGAAAACGCGTTTACGCTTTCGTGTCCTCGTCCGAAGGGTCGCGCCCAGTATCGCGCTCTCGGACAGGCGGTCTGCGTGTGGGGCGCGCTGCGCGGACTAAGGAGTGCCGGCAAAGATGGTAGGGACGCCTGTCCCCAGGCGTCCGCGGGCGTCTCGGAGAGCCGCCCCTACCTTGTTGCGCGGCTTTCCAAGGCCGAGGCGGAAGACTTCATTCGGCGCGGCGCGCGCGAGCTCGCGGACGCTGGCTATTCCGTGTCGGGCGTGAATCTCGCCGCGACTGTCGCCGCAGTTGCCGAGATAGATGGCGACGCGGCAGATGTGCCGCGCAATGACGAAAAGAAAAGCGTTCGTCTTAAGATCAAGGTCGCAGGTGAGGAAGTTAGCGCGGAAGAGATACGCTTTCTTCTTGAGCAGAATTCGACGCTCGTCTTCTTCCGCGACCGCTGGATTGAAGTTGACCGTGGAATCTTGCGTGAAGCACTGCGCGCGCTCGAAAAGTCCGAGAAGACAAAAGCAAATCCTCTCTCCTTTGCGCTTGGCATTGGCGCCGTCGGGAGAATGGAAGTCGAGGAAGTGCTTGCAGACGGCGGTGTCCTCGGGCTCTTGAATCGTCTTCGCCAGTCGCACGACGGCGCGGCAAATGTGACGCGCGGCGGAATTGCTGTCGAGATTCCGGGGTTTGAGGGAACGCTACGCGACTACCAGTTGCGCGGAGTGGAGTGGATTTCGTTCTTGACAGACAATGGCTTTGGTGCGTTGCTCGCCGACGATATGGGTCTTGGCAAGACGATACAGACGATTGCGTGGATACTTAGGGGTCAGGGGTCAGGGGTCAGGGGTCAGTAGTCAGGGGTCAGGTGGGGAGAGTTCTTGTAGTTGCTCCGTTGACGCTGCTGTCGAATTGGCGGCATGAGTTTGCGAAGTTTGCGCCGACGCTGCGCGTCTATGTCCATCAGGGAGACATGCGCCATGTCGGAAGTGGCTTCAAGAAGGCGGCGGCTGAAGCCGATGTAGTGGTGACGAGCTACGCGCTTATCGTGCGTGACCACCGAGAGTTTGCAGAAGTGGAATGGGATGGAATCGTCCTTGACGAGGCGCAGGCGATAAAGAACCCAGACACTCACGCGGCGAGGGCGATTCGCGCGCTTGGCGTTCGCCGCCGTCTCGCGCTCACTGGCACGCCGATTGAGAACGGCGTTGCGGACATCTGGAGTCTCGAGGAGTTCTTGAACCCTGGGCTTCTCGGTGACCGCAAATCGTTTGCCGACCGCTTTGTGAAGCCCCTTGCAACCGACCCGTGTTCCGCGCAGGGGAAGAAGCTGCGCCGTGCGCTCGAGCCGTTTGTCCTGCGCCGGCTCAAGAGCGATCCAGCTGTCGCTGGAGAACTTGGCGAGAAGCGCGAGATACGCGAATACTGCGCGCTTGCGCCGGCGGAGCGCGCGGAATATGAGCGCGCGCTTGCGGACTATCGCGCGGGAGAGCGGCGGCAAGGCGACATCTTTGCGCTCCTTACTCGGCTCAAGCTCGCCTGCGACGGTTTTGACGGCGAGGCGGTTTCGGGCGGTAAGGTGGATCGTCTCGTCGAACTCGTCGAGACTATTTTCGAGAACGGCGAGTCGGTGCTTATCTTCTCGCAGTATGCGAAGGTGGGAGAGGCGCTGAAGAAGATGCTTGAGCGTCGCTTCGCGCAGCCGATCGCGTTTTTGCATGGCGGGCTTTCCGCCGCGCAGCGCGAGGAGCAGATTGCGCTTTTCGATGGCACTGCTGGGCCTGCGGCGTTTGTGCTGAGCTTGAGGGCAGGCGGCTTTGGCTTGAACCTCACGAAAGCGACGCATGTCATTCACTTCGACCGTTGGTGGAATCCCGCAGTGGAAGGGCAGGCGACTGACCGCGCGCACCGCATCGGGCAGGAGAAGACGGTGTTCGTCCATGTCTTTGTCACGGAAGGAACTGTCGAAGAGCGCGTTGAGGAAATCCTCGAGCGCAAGGAGTCCCTCGCCGGTCTTCTCAAGGACGGTGAGAAGCTTTGGAACGCCATCGGCCTTGCCGATGCCTAATTGTCGCCTGTCAGTTTTCTAACGGCCGCTCTTTGCTTTTCGTGTTGGTTTGCCTTCTAGTGTGCGGTCACGGTCGGGGCAACCGTGCTCCCTGTGCAGGGCGGTCGATTTGTGCGTCCTTCGCCCCGCTCGCCGTATACATATACGGCTTCGGGGGCGAGTCCTGCACAACTCGCCTCACCCTGCTTCGGTCCGCTCGGCAAGACCCCGACCGTGACCGCGCTTGGCATCCTCGGGAGCTGGGCCAAGGCGACGCATGCTCGTCGCTCGCTTCGGGGAAAAGCTCGACTCCTCCCGCGCGCTGCATCCACCATTCGCGTCACGATGCTTCGTCGGCGGGATACCGCCTCCTCGCCTCGTTCGCGCCTGGTGTCGCATCACGCGAACCGGAGTCTCGCCGTTCCCCTGCGCTCGCTCCTTGCATGCGTCGCCTTGACCCGACCTTCCTTTAAGGCGCGTTTTTCTTCGTAGTATCTGCGCTCGCCGATGTTCCATCGACTCGCTTAACCTTGGCTGCGACAAATTTGCCGCGTGCCAATTGCCGAGGGTTTGCGAGATTTTGGTATAATGTCCTATATGTCAGTTCGCTATAAAGTTGTTGTTGCCAGTTGCGCGGCATTGTTGTGCGGCGTGGCGCTCGCGCATTTCCCGATTGATGTGAGCCCTGAGTCCGACGATGGACTTTTGCGTGTTGGCTGGACGCCAATCCAAGTCGGTATTTGTTCGCATCGTCCGGTCCAGCTCTTCCCCGGTGACGCCGACGTGTACGGCGTTGCGGCGGGCTTGCTGAACATGAACCAGAAATCGGCGATCGCTTCTTTGGCACCACTGAACGCAGTCGCGAATAACTATTTCACGCAGGTTGGGCTGATCGATGTCTGCGAATTCAATTATGCATTTGAGGTCGGGCTTTTGAACCTCACGGGACGCAATATTGGCGTGAGCGTTGGTGCTTTTAATGTCGAGTCAAATTTTGGTGATCGGGGCGGAGATCCATATCCATGGTTGCCGGGTTTGCAGGTTGGTCTGGCCAACGCCGGCGGTGGGTTGCAGGCTGGATTCTACAATTTTAACGGTTGCTTCCAGATTGGTGCGTTCAATGCCGATGGCGGCCTACAGGTTGGATTGTTTAATGCTGCGAGTGACTATGGTGAGCGTAGTGCCTTTCAGGTCGGCTTGCTCAACTACAATCCGCACGGCCTCGCCAAGTGGCTGCCGATCTTCAACTTCTCACGCTGACGAAAGGGCTGGTGACATGCCGCCTCCTTGGTTGGAGATCGCCTATGTCGTTGTCTCGATGGCCATTGTCATCGGGTTGTTCTCCTTGGGTGCATGGATGGTCAAGCGGTCGTTTCGGATTAAGAGAAAGTGGGTATGTTGGTTGGTCAGAATTCTCGGCATTCTGATTTCCGGCTATATCTTAATATGTCTTATCGTCTATTTTGCCTATTGTCGCACTGGATTGTGAACAGTTGCTGTCCCCGCTTGCTCCTGCGGGCATGGTCTTGGGATTTGTGATATAATACGACGCATGAGGAAGTGGCGCGAGAGTTTATTATTGAAGATGACGTGTTGTCTTGCGTGTTTTGCCTGCTTTGCGCTGTCGGCTGCCGCTGAGCAACAGTTGACGCTCAAGCCGGTGAAGATGCCTCAGGGAGGGAATTCCTTCGTATGCAAAGACATTGCCTATGGTCCGCGACAGCCGGGCAAGGGCGCGGCACATCCGGACGTTGCACAGACATACGACCTCTATCTGCCAGCGAAAATAGGCAAGATTCCTGAGGATGCGCCGTTCTTCCTTTATGTCCACGGCGGAGCATGGATCAGCGGAAACAAGAATTGGCCAATGCCGCTTTTTGCCGAGATGGCGAAGAACGGATTCGTCGTGGCGTCGATGAACTACGCCTTGTGCAACTGCGACTATGGCGGGGTGCACGGTTTCGCGGATATGCTGAGGGATATCGACGCGATGGTGTCGCACCTTCCGCAGATCGCCGAGGCGGCGGGAATCAAGATTTCGAAGTTCGCAATCGGCGGTAGCTCGGCGGGCGGACATCTTTCGCTTCTCTATGCCTACGACGGCGCTAACCCGTCCGTACTCAGACTCGACCTCAAGCACACAGTGCCGGTCGCCTGTGTATTCAGCGACTGTGGCCCAAGCGACATCTCCAGCCCAGAGTTTGGAGTGGCGGGGATGGACGCAAACAAAGGCGCCTTCCCGACCTGGGCGGCGAACTTTGGCGTCCTTTCTGGTCTTGGGTATAACTATGGCGACTTTACGAAACTCGTCAAGGAGATCGCTCGCTACTCGCCCGTCAACCTCGTTTCGGAGAATTGCCCGCCGACGATCTGTCTCTATGGGAGCACTGGAGCCGTTCCTACAACGAAAAAGTTTACTTATGTCGCAGGGAAGAAGCGTCCCTACTCGGACCTCTGGAAGATGATGGATTCCGGGGTGGCGCCGCCCAAGTCGGTGGGCACAGACGGAATCGTCGCGGTTCAGAATTATGAGTCGCTCACGAACCGCCTTGCTGCCGCGAAGGTTCCGTATGCCGCTCGGATTGAGCAGGCGCCGCACTGCCAGATACTCTCTCGCAAGCCGAAGACGATTCCTTGGCTTTTCGAGAACATTAGGAAATATCTTAAATAACGAGAATGGGCGGGGACAGGCCCCGCGGAACCATTGAAAATACTGGGTTATGAAAGAGCTGAGATATCCATTTGACGAGAAGAAGATTCGCGCGCTCAAGGCGGGCGATTCAGTTAGCATCTCTGGCATCGTCCACACTGGGCGCGACAAGTTCCACAAGTTCTTCGCGGACGGCGGGAAGATACCCGTCGATTTCCACGACGGTGCGCTCTACCACTGCGGGCCGGTTTGCGTCAAGCGCGAGGACGGCTGGGCGGTTGTTTCCGCAGGCCCGACGACGAGCGTCAGGGAAAATCCATACGAGCCCGCTTTCATCAAGTCGTCTGGCGTCCGCATCATCATCGGAAAGGGTGGAATGGACGACGCGACTCTCGCTGCGATGAAGAAGTGCGGTTGCGTCTACGTGCAGGCAGTTGGCGGCGCGGGTGCGCTTTACGCCGCTTCGGTGAAAAAGGTCGCTGGCGTTGACCTTCTCGATAAGTTTGGCGCCGCCGAGGCGTGCTGGCATTTCGAGGTGGAGGGCTTTCGCGGCGTAGTCGCGATGGACGCGCACGGAAATTCGCTTTTCGACAAGGTTGCTTCTGCAGCAGATAAGCAACTTAAGAAAATTCTCTAACCCTGCGTTCGACGTCTTGGACGACGAGTCCCGCGAGCGCGAAACCGAAGATGGCCGTTGTGTGGGCGATCGTGCCGTTTATGCGCGCCTTTGACGAGCACCATTCGTGCGTTGCGAGCGAACTCTCGCCGACGCCCGGGTCCTTCGGGCATACGCACTCGCCGAGGCCGCACCCCGCGCCTGCCGGCCCCAGGTTCTCTCGGCGCTCCGGGCTCCACACGCATTTGAACTTTCGCGTCGGCATGCCGCCTGTCTTCTTGAACTTGGTGCGGAGCGCGCGTGCGAGACCGTCACCCTCGACCTTGCGGAACTCGGTTGCGCGGATTTGGAAGGGATCCATCTTCAGCGCCGCGCCCATCGAGGCGAAGAGCGTCACCGTCGGAATCGAGAGCGCGTGGCGTATGAGCGCCG
>Ga0256407_10006728_pt1 | contig 17624 bp, 10 predicted proteins | sample RumenRJG_04DNA_FD_193489 | JGI IMG/M metagenome (GOLD analysis project Ga0256407, IMG submission 193489) | Bovine rumen microbial communities from Lethbridge, Alberta, Canada - RJG_04 | ecosystem: Host-associated > Mammals > Digestive system > Stomach > Rumen | place: Canada: Alberta...
ACCGTGCTCGCTGATGTGCTTGGCCAGCTTGCGGGTATTCATGGTCTCTACACTCTTACTGTGGGCAAACCACTTGCCCTTGATGCTCGACTTCGCATTCTTGTTCTGTCGCACTTCATAAAAAATCTTCGCCATACTCTTAAAATGTGTTTTAAATGGTTAATTACTAAAAGTTACTTACTCTCGTGTGTGTCTCTCATAGCAGGGGCGCCACCTACCAGTTTAACGGTGCACTTTATTTCTTAAATGCACTGCAAAGGTACAAAAAATAATAATGCAAACCAAACTTTTTAACAGTTATTTTTTGAGTTTTCTTGAAGTGTTAAAATGTAAAGAAATATTTTGCGTATAATGTGCCCCTATATAATCAATCCAAAAGATACTGCCAAGCAATCTAAGAGAAAGTTCGGCATTTTTTATAAAATTCTCGTAAACTATCTACCTGATTCTGCCGTACCACTTAAATCGCCCATTTTTGCAGGGCAGACCGAACGCAGGTACGCAGGTACATTTTGTAAATTCTAGTGATAGCGACGCGCGGGTATTTTCTATCTTATATATTATATATATTATAATATATATAATATATAAATATAATAATATAGATTATATGAATCTATAGTATGTTCGTTCTCCAGGAGTACGAACGCCTTCTTGCTTCCTTTTTCGAAAATGAAAATGTACCTGCGTACCTGCGTTCGGTGTTCTCTTAAATGTTGTTAAATATTTGAGGGTGTTTTTATTGGTACTATTATATGGCATATCTTGTTTGATAAAAAACAATACTAATATGACTAAGTTCTCTTCTTTCTGTTTGACTCTGCTCCTCGTAATCCTCTTTTTAGGATTTAAGGCGGCAATAGTTGTTGCTGTTTCTACCTTCTTGGTTCTCTATATTCTGTACAAGATTAAGCCAGAATGGTTCAGGCCATTCTGATTAGCGGATATTTAACGGCAATTTGTGTCCTTAGAAACTTTTTTTATAAATCTTTTGGTGTTTTCCAGATTATTCTTTACCTTTGCATTATAAGAAACCAATAACGAATATGAATGAAGATAAAACTATAGATAATGTAGAGAAAATAGTAGTAACTCTTGATTATCTTCCTCGTATTAATTACGCTATGATTAATAGCGGAATAGAAGCTTGTAGTTCGCTAATAGTTGAAAATAAAGATGATCGTGACTGGAATAAGATAAAGATATCTATCACAGGCGAATATGTAAAGGAGAGTTCATGCTGTTACGAATACCTTAGAAATAATACCTCCTTACAAGTCAATGAGGTTAAAATAATACCTGACATCAAAATTCTTAGCGAGATAACAGAATCTGTAAAAACGAGTTTCCATTTGTTGGTAGAAGAAGAAAACGGCATACTTCTTGATAGAGAATATCCTATTACTCTTCTTGCATATGATGAATGGGCTGGAAGCTCGATTATGCCCGAGCATATAGCTGCATTTGTTGTTCCTAATAATCCTATATTATCTCGTATAATGGTTTCTGCTGCAAAGTTCCTGGAGGAGTGGACGGGTTCTTCGGCATTTGATGAGTATCAGACTCAGGATAGAAATAGGGTAAGAGCCCAAGTAGCTGCAATATATGAAGCGCTCAGATCTGAAGGGATTATATATTCTGCACCTCCTGCTAGTTTTGAGGAAACAGGACAACGTATAAGGCTCGCTGATAAGGTGCTTACGGAAAAAATAGGCACATGTATTGATACAAGCTTGTTGTTTGCTTCTTGCCTTGAGGCAGCCTATATATATCCGATTATTGTTGTTCTTAGAGGGCATGTATTGGTAGGAGCATGGTTAACTCCCAATTTATTCCATCATGCAGTTTGTGATGATTCAAGCTATCTACTCAAAGAGATAGCCGATGGTAATAATAATATTGTATTATTAGAATCGACAGCTATTACTTCGTCAGACCATATACCATTTGAGGATGCGGTAAAGAGCGCAGTGCGAAAAATTGGAGATGAAAATAGTTTCCAGTATTTTGTTGATATTCATCGTTGCAGACTAGACAATATTCTTCCTATTCCACAAAGAATAATGAAGGATGGGGCATGGGAATTTGTAAACGAAGGAATAGAACACGTTAATGCCACGCGAAGAGTTGATGAATTCAATCATTACGACTTAAAGCCTAATTTTGATTTGGGTAAATTAACAAAGCAGATGATTTGGGAGCGTAAACTCCTTGATTTCTCGCTGCGTAATAACTTGCTTAACACAAGGCTAGGTCGTAAAGTGGTACCATTCATTTCTTTCAACATTGAGCACCTAGAGGATCATTTGCAGAATGGAGAGGATTACACAATTCTGCCTGCTCCGGGGAAGAAGATTGTACCCAATGATGACGGCATGTATAATTCTTATACTCAGGCACTTGAGTTGCAGAATTATGTTTCAGAAATGATTTCTAGTAACAAGATTGCATCTTATCTTACAGAAACTGAGCTGCAATTAGCCTTAAAGCATCTTTATAGAACCTCACGAACATCTATTGAAGAAAATGGTGCTAATAGTCTCTTCCTTGCTTTGGGAATGTTGAGATGGTATGAGTCGGAAAAGAGCATCCAGCCGCGATATGCGCCAATCTTGCTTTTACCTGTCGATATCATCAGAAGGAGTGGTAATGTGTATGTTATCAGGAAGAGAGATGAAGATATAATTCTGAATATCACTCTCGTAGAGTATCTTAAACAGAACTTTAAGATTAACCTGGATTTACTGAAGGAGTTACCAAAAGATGATAGCGGAGTAGATGTCAAGAAGATATTTACCATAATCCGCAGAGCCATAATGGAACAGAAAAAATGGAATGTTCAAGAAGAATCGATGCTTGGACTATTCTCATTTAATAAGTTTGTGATGTGGAATGATATCCACACGAATGCTAACAAACTTAAGGAGAACATTGTAGTGTCTTCACTCATCGCTAACGAAAACAAACAGGTCCTTGATGGTGATTTGTTGGATGCCAGGGAAATTGATAAAACAAAGGAACCACAAGAATTCGCCATACCAATGGATGTTGACTCCTCGCAAATGGAGGCTATTGTTGAATCGGGTAGAGGAAAATCTTTCATACTCCACGGCCCTCCAGGCACAGGAAAGTCTCAGACTATTACAAATATGATTGCGAATGCTTTGTATCAAGGCAAACGCGTTCTATTTGTGGCTGAAAAAATGGCTGCTCTCTCTGTAGTTCAGGCGCGTCTTGAAAAACTGCATTTGGCGCCATTCTGCCTAGAATTACATTCGAATAAGGCTACCAAAAAACATTTCTTGGAGCAAATGGATGAGGTTCTTAGTATAAGAAAGATTACTCCACCAGAAGGCTATGATCAAAATTCTAAGGAGTTATTTAGTCAAAGAAAAGAACTCATAGCTTATATGGAATCTCTTCACAAGAGAGGTACATCTGGATATAGTCTCTATGACTGTATTACAGAATACTTATCGATAGATGAGGATGAGATTATTGATAATCTTCCAGACCTTAAAGTATTCAATACCTCATTTGTCGAGAAGACGCGTTCTGCTATTGAAGAAATATTATCTGTTGTTGAGATTTCGGGAAATCCTTGCGGACACCCATTAATTAAACTCGTGCCAAAGGATAATAGGCTTGATACAATAGAGGGGATTAAAAATACGCTGATAGACCTAAAATGCAGTTTGTCAGATTTAAATAATCAGATAAAAAGCGTAGAAGATACTACTTCTTTTAAAGTAAGTAACGAAAAAGATTTTGGGTGGCTGAAGAATTTAGCTGATTTAATCTCTAAAGTTGAAATAATGAACAAAGCTTATCTGGATCTTGGTATTGACGATTTGGCAAGAGCTACGTTCATTAAGGATGTGGAGTTAGGCAAACAATACAAATCAAAGAAAGAAGAAATCCTTTCTGCCTATACAGATAATATACTTGAGATAAATGCAGATGGCTACAGAAACCAATATGATGAAATATTGGATAAATGGTTTATTCCCAGATTCTTTGCCAAAAGAAAATTCTTTAAGGGCCTTCGCCAATATGGTGCTATAACGGAGGATAATCTTTATACTGTTCTTTCCGATGTCAAAGATTGCCAAACAAAACGCAAGGATTTGGATAAAATGGCACCGATGTTATCAAATATATTCGGATTATTAGCATTAAGAGATGATGAACAATGGGAAAAGATTTTGGAACATCTTGAAATTATCCCAGAATTCTCAGAGTTATTATCCGAATACGCTAATGCACATGAAAGAAAATATAAAGAATGTGCAGATCTGTTTATGAATAGCATAGACGGACAATGGAGCGTTTATAAAAAAGATACTAAGGAAAAAGTAAATTCCATAATAGATGTTTTTGATCATATCATGACATCAAAAGCAAAATTCTTGGAGCTTACGGAAAAAGATTTGTCATTAGACACCATCAAGGAAGAACTTGAACAATGGCTTGCTAACTATGACAGAATTAAAGAATGGTATTATTGGATTGCTAAGAAAAAAGAATTAAAAAACTTAAATCTTCAAGTTGTTGCCGACAAGATAGAAGACGGATTAAATGTAATTACTGTAGTAAATGGTGTTCTCAAAGGATTGTTCCATCAATTAATAATCAGAACAATTGATGAAAGCGAACAATTGAGAATGTTTAATGGCTCACTTTTCCGGCAGAGTATTGCAAAGTATAAGGACAACACTAAGAAGTTCCAGGAATTAAGTAAACGTGAGTTATACAGCAGACTTGCCGCTAGAGTCCCGTCTACATCAGGTATGGCAGAAGGGTCTGAGGTGAGCATTCTTAAAAGAAATATAGCTAACGGAGGTAGGGGTAACTCTATCAGGGGTATTATTGATAGTATTCCCAATCTATTGCCTAGATTATGTCCTTGTATGTTGATGAGTCCAATATCTGTAGCTCAATATATTGATCTTAATAACGAGAAATTTGATCTGGTTATATTTGATGAGGCTTCGCAAATGCCTACAAGTGAAGCCGTTGGAGCTATAGCAAGAGGTAAAGCACTTGTGGTTGTAGGTGATAGAAAACAAATGCCGCCAACTAGTTTCTTCTCTTCAACGCAGGTAGATGACGAAGAAGCCGATATAGATGATATGGAGAGTATACTTGATGATTGTATCACACTATCACTTCCAGAATATAAGCTGCAATGGCATTATAGAAGTAAGCATGAAAGTCTGATAGCATTCAGTAATTCTCAGTATTATAATAATGAATTATATACTTTCCCCTCTGTTGATGATCAGAAGGCTAAAGTTAAATTGATACCAATAAAAGGTGTTTATGACAAAGGTCGAACAAGAAGTAATCCTGAGGAGGCGAAAGCTATAGTTAAAGAAATCATTAGAAGACTTTCTGACAAGGAGTTATGCAAGAGTAGTATTGGCGTTGTAGCATTTAGTAAAGTTCAGGGCGACTTGATAGAAGATGAATTGTTGGAGCAATTAGATAAACACCAAGATCTCAAAGAATTAGCCTACGACGTGAATGAGCCAATTTTCATAAAGAACCTTGAAAACGTTCAGGGGGATGAAAGGGATGTGATATTGTTCTCGATTGGATATGGTGCCGATATGTATGGCAAAGTGTCTATGAATTTTGGCCCCCTTAACAATGTTGGAGGAGAAAGGAGACTGAATGTCGCCGTATCGCGTGCAAGAAAGGAAATGTTAGTATTCTCATCATTGTCATCTAGTCAGATTGACTTGAAACGTTCACAAGCAAAGGGTGTAGAAGGTCTTAAAGGGTTCTTGGAATTTGCTGAAACAGGACGTCTGCCCTTAGTCGTGAATTCTATCAGCGATACTTCGAATGATAATATGATTGATCAACTTTGCAAGGCTCTAAATGAGTGTGGCTATTGTACTAAGGAGCATGTAGGTAGATCTAATTTTAAAGTCGATATCGCTGTATCTACAAAGGATAACCCAGAGAAATATATTCTTGGAATCTTATGTGATGGTAAGTCTTATTTTGAAACTAAGACTACTCGTGATAGGGAAATTGTACAGCCTTCAATTCTGGAAATGCTAGACTGGAAGGTTATGAGAGTATATTCAATTGATTGGTATGATAATAAGGAGAAAACTCTGAATTATATTATAAATGAACTAGAGGGTTTGCAAAATGATGAAGAAAAAATAGATGCTGTAGAACCGGAGAAAGAAGAATACACATTTAACGTAGATGATTTAGGTGAGAACGAAATAGTTGAAGATACTCAAAGAAATGAGGGTAGACGTTCTTATGAAGAAGCAAACGTGGAGTGGTATAATGTTATTCCAGAATACTTCTCTCCTTATTCTACCAGTAACTTTGAACTTGTGAATGGTATTGTTGAAAAAGAACAGCCTATTAGTGAGAACTATCTGTGTAAGCTTATCGCTAAGGCTATGGGCTTTGGTCATGCAGGTTCGAACATTCAGAAGCTTGTTTCTTTTGCAAATGAGAGGGATGTTATATATAAAGATCCTATTCAGATAGGAAAGTATAGCTATTATTGGCTAAATAAGGATATCTCTCAAGATTACAACACATACAGATCTCCGTCACCTCGTTCTATTTTGGAGATTCCTGCCATTGAGATAATTAATGCCATCAAAGAGTTGGTTAGGGAAGAATACTCCCTTCCGTTGGATAGGATTCCTACACTAACAGCTAAAAAGTTTGGTTTTTCAGGTGCTGGTAAGGCTATCAGTACCACAGTAAAAGATGTACTGAACTATATGCTAAAGAATTGTATTATAGAATTAAAGGGTGATTATGTCTGCTTAAAAGATATAAATTGATTTTTATGTTTTACTAAATTTTTCCTATATGAGCGTATTTTATAAACTAGACAACCAATGGGTTGTAAAGCAAGGTGTTGACGAAAACTCCTCTATTAATGATTGCGCCAAAGCAATGGGCTATGATCACAATCAGTTTTATAGTTATACGAATTTCAATCAACCGTATGACTATGACAACAAAAGTGATAGTATACTGTGTGTATGTCTTAAGGTTATGACAGAAGATATTATTTGTGTCATTACAAATCCCGGCCGAACTTCTTTGTCAGAAGCTGAAGTAGATCATTATATGCAGGATTTTAACTTCTCTTTCGATTATAGCCTTTATACTATGGAGGGCGATTTAGATACTGCTATTGCTGAACATAATTTTTCAATTCAGTTTGTAGCAGAGGCATTAGGGCTCCCATATTCACCAGATGATAAAGTTCTTTATAGCAGCAGATTTAAGTATAATTTTATGTTTGAGGGAGGTTATTTGGTTGGATATGAAATCGCGGACGGTTACAATAGGCAGGCTCACGAACTTAAAGACAGTGGTTCTTGGTTGTTCCAAAATATGGAATCGCATGCAAAAAGGTTCCATGGTTCAAATGATGAAGACATAGTAAGGGAAATAAACATACAAGCAGAAGCGTTTTATAATCTTCCGGCTGGTATTAAGAACGAATTCTTACCCGAGTTCAAAAATGCAGATGATTCATATAATTTTAAGATGTTGTTAGTTGCAAAGTACGAAGGGACAGAATATGAAGCAGGTATAAATTATGATGATTGCAAATGTATTTGCCATAATGAATTGAAATTTGATAGCAGTGTCGAAGAGGGGCTGGATAGATTAACCAAGTATAGGTATCGTGATTACATATTGACGTTTGACGATAAAGGTGGTCTGCGTTCTTGTGATTATAACCCTAATAACTCAAGTTCGAATAATAATGCTGAGAGCAATAAAGCACTGCAGCCCTCAGGCTCTGGATGTATGGTAACTCTCATGTCTGCGATATGTATTATGATGATGGCTATTGCTGCTATTATCGTAGTAATATAGAATCGTTTCCGTTTTTAGATTATATATGTTAAGGGGCGTCAGATCGTGACTCCCCTTAATGTCGTAAGTTTTGTCGAATAATAATATATATTCCGAACTACGCAGATAACCTGCACACTTAGGCATTATCTTTGCAGCAGAAATGTTTAAGTATTGATTGTTATGGTTACAAAAGAGTATTTTGATGAGCTCACAGAGAGCATGGCAAAGATGACTGTTGAAGCGCTGGTTGAGGACTTTAACAAGCAGGTTGGTAGCCGGGCTTGGACTTCAATTCGTGGACTGCACGATAGTGTGTTAATTGACACTTTGATAGCCAAAGGTGTTGATGTTTCGGCTGTTTATGATGGTGTAGAGATATCTTTTTCGCGAAAAATCGCTCTAAATGCAGATAAAACTAAGGTTGTGCTTGTATAATTCGAGTTTTTATAGTACATTTGCAGAGAAATTTAATTAATGATATTATATGGCTAAGAAAACAATAAAAACCGCTAAGGAGGAAACTCTGGAGACTATTCTCTTTAACTGTCGTAACAGTTTGAGGGGTAGGGCAGCTATGACTGATAAGCGCGATATGCTGCTTACTTTGGTATTTTTGAAGTTTATTGGTGAACGTTTCAAGGACCAGCAGGAGAAGATTCGCAATAATTTTAAAGAGCAAGGAATTGATGATGAAGGATTCATCGAGATGCAGTTGAGGCGCCCTCAGCATTATATGCAGGATGGTGTGTTCTTCTTGAGTGATGAAACCTTCTGGGATAAGTTAATTCTTACTCCTTCAACCAGTATGGCTGTAGCATTTGATACTGCTATCAAGATGCTTGATGATAATGAGCCAAAACTTAAAAACGCTCTTCCTCAGCAGATATTTACCAAAACCCAACTAGAGGCAGGTGTGCTGAAGAGTGTTGTAGATGAGATTGAGAAGATTGACCCCAAACGCTTTGTTGAGCACGATCTGATAGGTCGAGTATATGAGTATTTCCTGCAGGCATTCTCTATTAATGCCGATAAGGAAGAGGGCGAGTTCTATACTCCACATAGTATTGTAGAGTTGATAGCTTCGCTGATAGAGCCTTTTGATGGCACAGTCTACGACCCATGTTGTGGTTCTGGTGGCATGTTTGTTCAGGCAACCAAGTTCATTGAGGCACATGGTGGCAATACCCAGGCTGTGAATGTATATGGACAGGAGTCGGAGCCGGCTACCTATCGTCTGGCAAAGATGAACCTTGCCATTCGTGGCATCAGCTACCATTTAGGTGACAGGGCTGTTTCCACCTTTAGCAACGACCAGCATAAGGATGTGAAGGTGGATTATATTATGGCTAACCCACCATTCAATTTGAAGCGATACGCTGATTATACTGATTTTGATGATGATCCACGATGGAAAGGTTATGGAGTACCACCAACTAGTAATGCTAACTATGCATGGATTCTCCACATGCTTAACAAGCTTGATCAGCAGAATGGTGTTGCAGGATTTTTGCTGGCTAATGGTGCACTCGATGATGATGATACTAAGGCAATCCGTCAGAAGTTGATAGAGAACGATAAGGTAGAGGCTATCATTGTGTTGCCTCGCAATATGTTCTATTCTACAGACATTAGCGTAACTCTTTGGATTCTGAACAACAACAAGAAGGGAGGTCCTCGTCATGGACGCATGCTTCGCAATCGTGAGGGGGAAATCTTGTTTGTTGACCTACGAACATGGAATGAGAATATCTACGAGAAGAAGTTTGTGAAGCTCTCTGAAGAGCAGATTGCAGATGTCTGCAAGATATACTTTGATTGGGCAACAACAGCTTCTGCGAACTATGCCAAGCCAGAGCTATACTATGCAGCTCATCTTGATGAAATCCGTGAGAAAGGTTTCTCTCTTGTTCCCAGTCGCTATATAGAGTTTGTGGACAGAGATACTGAGATTGATTACAAGTCTGCCCTCACGCAGATGAGTCAGCAGTTTGACGCTCTCAAAAAACGTTGGGATGAGAATGAAGCTACACTTGTAAATGCTTTTAAAGTGTTGGGATATGAGTAAATTCGAGAGATTAGGTAAATATATATCAGAATGTGATACTAGGAACGCAAGCAATCAATATGGATTGTCTTCGTTGCGTGGTGTTAGCATTAATAAGGAGTTTATAGAATCCAAAGCCAATATGGAAGGAGTTTCTTTAACCCCTTACAAATTAGTTAAACCTAATGAATTTTGTTTTGTTACAATAACATCTCGTAATGGAGAAAAAATCTCCTTAGCCCAAAACACTTCGGATGAAACATATATAGTATCATCATCATACATTGTTTTCAGAGTAAATGACGAGCAGGAACTTATACCCGATTTTCTGTATCTCATATTAAGTAGACCTGAGTTTGATAGGTATGCGAGATTTAATTCATGGGGTAGTGCAAGAGAGGCATTTACGTTTGAGAGCATGGAGTTAACTGAAGTTTGTATCCCTTCTCTTTCCGAACAGCAGAAGGTGGTGAATGCTTGGAAGGCATTTAGGGAAATCAAGGAGCAGAATGAAGCGAAAGCAGCTCCTTTGATGCAACTCTGCCAAAGCTATATCCAGAAGCTAAAACATAAATATCCTGCACAAGAGATAGGACCGTATATATCAAAAGGGAAGAAAAATAGTGACGGTAAAATTATAAAAGTGTTAGGTGTTGGCCAACAAGGGTTTATTAATCCACAGAAAATACCAAATCCCAACCTGAAAAATTATAAAATAATGGATAAAGGTGCAATTTGCTACGCACCACCATTGTATAATATAAAGTCAGATGCGATTCATTTATATAATTTTGATGAACCTGCAATATGCTCTCCTATCTATGAGGTATTTCATGTCGACTCTTCTAGGATACTTCCTTTCTATTTGCTGATGTGGTTGAAAAGAGAGGAATTCAAAAGGTATGCTGAGTTCTATTCGTTAGGAGTACGCAATACATTTAATTATGAACTTATGGAACAGGTGAAAATTCCTCTTCCCCCTCTCGACGTACAACGTGCTATTGTAAACATCTACAAGTGCGCCAATGAAGCCAAGCTGATAGCAGCAGAAGCAGACCGCCTTTCACGCGAAGTTTGCCCAGCTCTGATACAACATGTTATACATTCGTAAATTACGCAATATGAAAAAGTTAATACCTTACATTTCGATATTAATTGTGATACTGTGTGTCACAAACTTGGTGTGTCTGTATTTTGTTCATGCGGAGATAAAAGATTTAAAAGCAGATATTCACAGTGTTGCAGTATCTGTTGATAGAATTACTGAAGCCCCCAAAATAAACGATGAATTGCAAGTAGAAGACCCATTTCATCCATCTCCTAATAATCTTCAAGATATTCTAAATAGAATAGATGTTGCCGAAGAGAATATAAGGACTGATATTCAATTTAGAAATCGATAGCTTATGCCTAATTAAGGATAATCCGTCCCTTTTTGGAGGACTTAAACATAGATAAATAAGATGAAAGGTAACTATACAAATAGAAAGGATGCTTTAAGGGCATTAAGATGGGACCGGGTTAAGAAGAATAAAGTCCTTTGGGGACTCTTTGTGCTTTCGTTTATTCTATCCTTTTTGTGCCCCTTATTGATAAATATAAAGTATTGGGACTTCCTCTATCCTGCAGAAAATACCGTATTAAATGGAGTGGCTAGTATTTCATTTGGATACTTGTCGGGTTTTCTGGTTTATCTGTTTGGCTCTTTTTTGCCTGGTACAAAAAGAGATATTGAAATAATAGATAGTATTTACTTCAGTTTGTATAATATTTCCGTGTTGCTAGATATGACAGATAAACATTTTCTACATGAAAATGAAAAGAGATTAAAGGGGCCTGAATTTGAGGCAAAACTATATAACTTTATAGTAAAAGACGCTAATGTATCAGATATTCTTGAAGCGAACGCAAAAAGAGGACCTCTATATGCAAATACGAATAACTTAAAATTCTTATCTAGAAGACTCTCGCTTCTAAATAATAATATAGAGCAACTGATTACTGCATATGGACGCGAAATGAAAAGCGACGAGATAGCGCGCTTATCAAGCATGTCAAAATTGGAGTCAGCATTATTGGAGAGTATTGATGATAACGGAGTAACCCTTGATGAGGATAGGGTATACCTGTTCGTTTCGGATTATTACCACAACACTCGTCTAATGTTTGATTATATAATTAGTTGTTATAATCGGTACAAGTATTGTGTGTATAATTGTTCTAGATTAAATATATAGCCTATGTCTAATAAAGGAAAGTATTACGAAAGCCAGTTTGAGGAGGCTACCATTGAGCTGTTGACTGATACCCAGTGGCAGTATTCATTTGGCGATGAGCTGCATCGTAAATATACTGATCCTCTGATTGAAGAGGATTTGCGTGCATTCCTGAATGCGCAGTATGCCGACAAGGGATTGACTGATGCAGAATTGGATAACGTAGTGGCCAACCTGAGAAACGTGGGTGGCCAGAATGACTATTATGCAGCGCAGAATGCTTTCCTGCTGTATCGTGATGGCTACGACTTTACATATAGCGACAATCGTGGTACACCATTCCGTATGGAATATATCGACTTCGAACATCCTAGTCGAAATATATTCCGCTGTGTAAACCAGTTCGTGATGGAACAAGGTCAGGAGAATCGTCGTCCTGATGTACTTCTTTTTGTGAATGGTATTCCTGTCTGCATCATCGAACTTAAAAATCCCACAAAGACTAATGCCACTGTGAGAGATGCGCATAGACAGATTTGTACCAGATATATGCGAGATATCCCATCGCTGCTTAGATATTGCGCTATAGCTGTGATAAGCGATGGCGCAAAGAACGCCCTGGGCACTCCATTTACACCATTTGAATTCTTCTATGAGTGGAAAAAGGTAGATAATGAGGATAGGGCGGGTCAGGGACTTGACACCTTAAAGACTCTCGTAAAAGGTGCATTGTCGCCAACAAGACTCCTGGAGGTTCTTCGTGATTATGTTTATTTCCCTGATCCATCTAAGGAGGATGATACCACTGAGATAGTATGTCGTTATCCCCAGTTCTTTGCTACCCGCAAGTTGCGAGATCATATATTGTCGCATCTGCGTAGTGTAGGTGGCGATGGTAAAGGTGGTACTTATTTTGGTGCTACAGGTTGTGGTAAAACCTACACAATGCTGTTCTTGGCACGTCAGTTAGCACTTCGTTGCAAAACACAATTAGGTAGTCCAACAATATTGATTATAGTTGACCGTGAGGATTTGGAAACCCAGAGCGGCAAACTGTTCGGACGCTCTAAGCGATTCCTTGAAGATGAGGCCGTTAAGGTGTTTGAAAGCCGCCAAGAGTTGGCTACAGAGATGACCTTGCGCAAGTCCGGTGGTGTGTATATCACTACTATACAGAAATTTGCTGAGTCAACAGGATTGTTGACGGAACGCAGTAATGTGATATGTATGAGCGATGAAGCTCATAGAACTCAGAATAATCTTGGTACTCGTCTTGTTATAAATGATGGTAGTAAGAATAAGGATACCAATGCAAATGAGGCTTTAGCTGAGGCCGAGAAACTTGGCGCAAAGGTTACTTATGGCTTTGCAAAATACCTACGTGATGCGCTTCCGAATGCTACTTACGTGGGATTTACAGGTACTCCTATCGATGAGACGGTGCATGTGTTTGGTGATGTTGTTGACCAATACACTATGAAGGAATCTGAGGAGGACGGTATCACCGTGCCCATTAAGTACGATCCTCGTTTGGCGCGCGTGTTCATGAATAAAGAACAAGCCGAGAAGGTTGAGGCTTATTATAAGATGTGTGCCGACGAGGGTGCTACTCCTGAAGATATTGCTAAGAGTAAAGCTGCAATGTCTAGTATGCAGGTGATAATCAGCGATGATGATGTAATTGAGCGTGTGGCCAAGGATATTATCGCCGACTATATTAAGCGTACTGAGGGTATCGACCGTTTGCAGAAGGCAATGATTACCTGTATTGATCGTCCTACTGCTTTCAAACTATACAAGATGATGCGCGAACAGATGCCTATCTGGTTTGAGAAGAAGAAGGCTCTTAACGAACTGACATTAACTGCAGACGAGAAAGAAAAACTGCATGATGTGGCATTTGTGAATATGGTAATGACCACCGATAAAGATGATGAGAAAGAACTCTACCAATTGTTGGGTGGTGGTGCCAGTAAGGAGTATCGTAAGTTCTTGGATACAGAGTATAAGTCGGAAAAATCAAACTTCCGTATCGCTATTGTGGTAGATATGTGGATTACAGGTTTTGATGTTCCCAGTCTTACATTGCTTTATAACGACAAACCGCTGTCTAAGCATACGCTGATTCAGACTATATCTCGTGTAAACCGTAAGTTTATGGATAAGGAATATGGTTTCGTTATCGATTATATCGGTATCCGAGAGGAGATGAAGAGGGCTATGAAGAAATATGGTGGTGAGCTGCCTCCTGCCGAAGACCTAGACATTGCTCATGGTATACTAAAGAACGAATTGAAAATTTTGCAAGACTTACTTGCAAAATTGGAATTCAAACCTTTCTTTGGTGATAACGATCTGGTGCGCTTGCAGTTCTTGCAGACTGCAGCAGAGTATATTTTGGCTAATAGTGTTGAGAAAAAGGGCGAAGTGTCGTTTATGAAACGTTTCAAGGAGCACGTAAAACGCCTACGTTCAGCCTTTAATATCTGTAGTCCCGCTGGCATATTGCCTGATAACGAAGTTATGTGGAGCCAGTGTATGATGGGTATATGCTCGTATGTGATGAAGATGACCGCTACCGAACATGATGTAGAAAGCATGAATAAGCATGTGGAGCAGATGGTTAAGGAGGCTATACTTGCCAGTGGCGTAGAGAAGTTCTTTGAAGATGATAAGGAGGAAAATATCTTTGGTGATACTTTTGTACATGAATTGGACGATGTGAAGATGCCTTATACCAAGTTCCAGTTATTGTGCCAACTGGTTGCTAAAGCTATCAAAGCCTATAGAAAGACTAATAAATTGCAGGCCGAGAAGTTCCAGGTGTTACTTGAAAAGGTAATAGACGATTACAATACTCGCGACAAATTGACCTTTACGAATGAAGTGACTCAAGGTGTGGTAGATGGTGTTGTGAATATCGTAGATGATAAGATTAACTCTCTGACAAACAGGCTAGAGCAGATACTGAAAGATCTGAAGGTTGATAGCGAGAAGTTTAAGGAGTTGGGCATTACCTTTGAGGAAAAGGCGTTCTTTGATGTGCTTACTGAAGTTAGAGATACCCATAAGTTTGAGTACTCAGATGATCGTTGTATAGAGTTGGCCAAGAAGATAAAGTTACTTATTGATGACACTGCTGTATATGCAGACTGGTTAAACAACGACAACTTGAAGAATAAACTCGCATCTCAGCTAACTGTGCTTATATATAAGGAAGGTTATCCACCCGAGTGGGATGACGAGGTGTTTAAAAAAGTACTCGATCAGGTAGAGAACTACAAAAAGAACGGTAGTTCTAGGCTCACATATACTCTAAACGAGGAGCCCGTACAAGAAGAGAAAAGGTATCCTCCATACGAAGAGACGATGCTAATCGCAGCAGAACCACTTTTGCCACCATCAGAAGATTAAGCATTATGAACAGGCTTGTACTTATAGGCAACGGTTTTGATTTGGCGCATGGGCTTCCTACTAGTTATCTGCATTTTATTAGCTGGTATATTGCAGATCTGGGTAAACGCCTGATGCATGGAGAGGAAAAAGAAGTTTCAGATGCTTTATGTTCTTTTGTATTGAAAGATAATATTAATCTTTGTTGTTGGGGCTATGTCTGGGGCCATCATTATATTCGCAAAAACCCATTTGTTCCTTGGAATCCATGTGAAGAGGTCTTCCATGTTATGGAAGATCACGAAGTATGCAAATATACAATGAGTCCTTTTCTTCGGAAGATACTAAAAAGTATGTCAACAAAGAAATGGGTAGATATAGAGCGTGAATATTATTCATTACTTTTGGAAGAGAAAATGACGCTTGATGAAGGGATAGTTTTTCCGGATTATAAAAGCATTAACTCGCAATTGGATTATCTGCGAGACAAATTGGTAGATTATCTTAATGGATTGAATTCTAATAAAACGCCATTTATTGCAGAAATCCAAGAAAAGTTAATTGCCCCTATTTTAAAGAAAGAAATAGCTTTATCAAGCCAATCTTATTATGATTATAGAACGGAAGAACAAAATCGTCCGTCTGCGATAATGCTACTTAATTTTAATTACACAAATACCTTAGAGCAATACATTAAAAATCATGATAACGTTTCTATAAATTATATACATGGCTCATTAGATGTACCTGAGAGTGTGATATTTGGTTATGGCGATGAGGTCGATTCTGGCTTCAAAAAGCTTCAGAGTATGGATAATAATGAGTGCTTACGTCATATGAAGTCCATACATTATATGGAATCAGATAATTATCGTAGGATGTTAGAATTTATAGAGTCTGCTCCTTTCCAGATATGTATCATGGGACATTCGTGTGGAAACTCTGATCGCACGTTGCTTAATACTCTGTTTGAGCATAGGAATTGCATCTCGATAAAGCCTTATTACTATGTTAAAGATGATGGAACGGATAACTATCTTGATCTAACTATGAACATCAGTAGGAACTTCAAGGATATGAAGCTAATGAGGGATAGGGTGGTGAATAAGACTTATTGTGAACCATTAACAAGGAATAATTAAAAGATAAAGCTATAAAGCTATATTATAGTAAAAAAATAGGAGAGCGAACATCACTGTTGGCCCTCCATGTAACATGTATAACAAATAGTAGACTCGGCTTATAGCCGAAACCTATACCTTAATTTTCGGGTGCAAAGGTAATACATTAGACAAGCGATTGCAAGTATTTTGGTTTCTTTTTTACTACAAAAGTCTTAAAATATATTAAATTCTAGGGGTGCATCGACTTTTGATGCACCCCTTGTGTTATCTTTGCACCAGAATTAGCATCAAGAGTGCTTAAGTGCACACCAACCGGCCTTCTATATATAGTCGTTGGCAGCGGTGGTAAAACGATGCGAGTGAGAATGTATAACCCACTAAAGATTAACGATTATGGAAATCAAGAAGATTGAGAAATGTGATTATGTGATGATGCCGCGTTTGCAGCATCGTGGTTTGGCGCCTAAGCATGTTGAGCGCGATGCGTTCAGGGCTGAGTTGAAACATGTGGAGGGACATGGTGATTATTGGTTGCTATATCAGCAATCAAAGCCGCACTTGGTGGCTCATGTGCAATTGCCAAAGTCGGAGGCTGAGTTTGATAATATTTTGGGATTCTGCTTGGGTCAGAATCATTGGTGCGAGTATATCGAGGGCGATCTGTCGTTCCTCTGTGTGATTGCTAGCTACAATGCAGCAGAGCTTACTCCTAAGTATCCAGAGTTTATCAGCGAACGGGTCTATGCCTTGTATGATGATGCTACATATTGGTGGTATGAGTATGGGGTGAAATAATGAAAAATGGGAGAGCGAACATCACTGTTGGCTCTCCCTCCTCATAATAATTGCTTAAATACTAAATTATGCCCCTACGCTATCACAGCGAAAAAGGGAACACCATATAAATCGGCTGCAAAGGTACTAATTTTATTTGTGATATAGTTCAGAATTGTATATATTTTAGAAAAATATGCCTATAAATAT
>Ga0256407_10006731_pt1 | contig 17616 bp, 14 predicted proteins | sample RumenRJG_04DNA_FD_193489 | JGI IMG/M metagenome (GOLD analysis project Ga0256407, IMG submission 193489) | Bovine rumen microbial communities from Lethbridge, Alberta, Canada - RJG_04 | ecosystem: Host-associated > Mammals > Digestive system > Stomach > Rumen | place: Canada: Alberta...
TTCAAAGATTGCGTTCAAAACAGGGAAGATTTCGATGTCGCGGTTGTAGTTTACGGTTGTCTCACCATAAGCTTCAAGATGGAACGGGTCAATCATGTTGACATCGTTCAAATCAGCAGTGGCAGCCTCATACGCAAGGTTTACAGGGTGTTTCAATGGAAGATTCCAGATAGGGAATGTCTCAAACTTGGCATAGCCCGCCTTTACTCCCCGCTTTTGCTCCTGATAAAGCTGGCTCAGACAAACAGCCATCTTTCCGCTTCCAGGTCCTGGAGCAGTGACTACAACTAGCGGGCGTGTCGTCTCAACATAATCGTTCTTTCCGTAGCCTTCGTCAGAATCAATCAATGAAACGTTGTTCGGATAACCTTCAATCATGTAGTGATAGTAACACTTGATATTCATGCGCTTAAGCTTGCTTTTGAATGCCTTTGCGCTTTCCTGGCCTTTGAAATGAGTGATTACAACAGAACCGACCATAAGACCAAGATTCTGGAACTCATCTCGCAATCGCAAAACATCTTTGTCGTAAGTAATGCCCAAATCACCACGTACTTTGTTTTTTTCGATGTCAACAGCACTGATTACAATGACGATTTCCGCCATATCAGCGAGTTGCATGAGCATTTTGAGCTTAGAATCCGGCTGGAATCCCGGAAGAACGCGGCTTGCATGGTAATCGTCAAATAATTTGCCGCCAAATTCCAGATAAAGTTTATTGCCGAACTTGGCAATCCGTTCCTTAATGTGTTCCGACTGTATCCGCAGATACTTCTCATTATCAAATCCGTTTTTCATAACGGAATTAAATTATATAGAAATGTAAGGAAAAAATCTACTTACGAGAAAACTACTTTTCAATTCATTAAAAAGAAACCTTAATACCTATTGACACAATAGGTAAACAGCTATATATTAAACCTACCAAGTCAGTAGGAATTAAATATAACTACAAATCACTTATAGGAGAAACGTATGGCTGAAAACATTTTATTCAAACCCTATTCTGCATCTGATTACGTAACTTTTGCGGAACAGACAGCTTCGTGGATTAAAACGACAAAAAAAATTGGCAAATTCGGTGCAAGCTGGTCACAAAGCCCGGATTCAAAAGAAGATTTCACTGACTACCCGATGCTCACACCGAAATCCCTTTACGGCGGCTCGGCTGGAGTCGGTCTTTTCTATCTCCGCTTGTATCAGGCTACAAAAAAGACCGAATACCTTGAAGAAGCAAAATTGGCGGCAAAAGAAATCATCGAAACAGATGAAGGAGCAAACTTTTACGAGCGCACATTGAACTCAAAGGCAAGCGGTGCTTCAAAACTCGTTCATGTAAAAAATATGCCAGGTTGGGCTGCAGGCTACTACAACGGCCCGACAGGAAGCGCATACCTTGTACTTAAACTTTTTGAGCTTACAGGCGAAGAACTTTACAAAAATTATGTTATTAAAGTTGCGGACGACCTTCTTTCAGCAGCAAAGAAATCCGATGCTGGCATTTACTGGAGCGAGCAGAATGATTTGTGCGGCGACGCAGGATTTATAACTTATCTTTCTGCGATTTACAAACTTACTGGCGACAAAAAATATCTTGATTCAGCCGTAAGTTTCGGAAACTTCCTTTTGAGCAAAGGAAAGCCTGCCCCACACGGCGGAACTTACTGGAATGTTGTTGACCTGACAATCATCGACTTCCCGAAAGATGTTTTCTGGGTAAACAATGCCCACGGAACAAGCGGAGTCGGCTGGATTTTTGCGATTCTCTACAACATCTCAAAGGACGAAAGATTCTTGAATGCGGCAAAAGAAGCTGCCAAATATATAGAAGGAATTGCAGTCGGTGACGAAAATGCGGTTCTCGTGCCTTATCTCGACAGCCTTGAGCGCGGTCCTTCAACTGAGTTCTACTACCTGAGCACTTGCCACGGTCCTGCGGGAACTTCGCTTTTGTTCCACCTGCTCTACAAGATTACTGGCGAAAAGCATTACTTGGACTGGGTTTTGCGCTTGAGTCGGGGAATAATAAAAGCGGGAGCACCTGAGATTTTCAGCCGCGGGTACTGGCAGAGTCAGGCTTTGTGCTGCGGAACGCCGGGCCTGCTAGAGCACTTTGTTTCGGTTTACAAGCTCACAAAAAATCCGGAATTCCTTGAATATGCAAAGAGAGCGGCAAAAACCGTTGTCGGTCAGTCATTCGTTGCGGATGCAGACGGCGACATCTACCATCAGAAGCCTTTGCGAAGATGGAGCGGAGCTTGGTGGCGAACAATCCCAACCGATGTTCACTCTTACACAGGTCTTTACATCGGAACAGCAGGAAACGCATGGTCGCTTCTTTCACTTGCGGCAGCCGAAAAGAACGAAAATCTTATCGAACTGATTGAATATAACTACTTCAACTAAAAAACACATAAAAAAGGAGAAAACTATGGCAAAAATTTACGATTCAATTACAGAGCTTGTTGGAGACACTCCTCTTGTCCGTCTTCACAGATATGAAAAATCAGAGAACCTTGAGGCAAATATCCTCGGAAAGTTCGAGTACTTCAATCCTTCGGGAAGTGTCAAAGACCGGGCTGCCCTCAACATCATCGAAGAAGCAGAAAAACGCGGCGACATCAAGCCGGGAATGACTTTGATTGACTACACCAGCGGCAACACGGGCATCGGTGAGGCTACTTTTGCCAACGCAAAGGGATACAAATTCGTCGCAGTCATTCAGCCACAGGTTTCAGTTGAACGCTCACAGATTCTTAAGGCTTTGGGAGCTGAGCTTTTGCAGGTTACGGATGTTCCGGGCTTTGCCGAAATGCTCAAAACAGGGCTTTCGCTCGACGGCCTTTACAAAGTAATGAACGATTTTGCAAAAGCAAACGGCTGGTATTACTTGAACCAGTGCGGTGACCGTGCAAATTCCGAAGCTCACATCAAAGGAACAGGCCCGGAGATTTGGGAAGCAACTGGCGGCAAGGTCGATTATGTGGTTCAGCTCGTAGGAACTGGAGGAACTCTTTCCGGCCTCACAGAATTTTTCCGCAAGAAGAATCCGAATGTAAAGATTATCGGAGCACAGCCGGCACCACAGTCGCTCAAAAACCCGGAATTCCCGGAGCGCAACACAATCGACGGCGTTTTGAAGTTCAATGGAGTGTCGGACGACAAAGTTCCTCAGCTCTTCAAGATTTTCGATACAAAATATGACGAATGTTTTGACGTAATTGCAGAAGATGCTTACGAGACAGGCCGAAAACTCGTCAAAAACGAAGGCTTCTTCGTCGGACAGTCAGCAGGTGCGGCACTCTGGACAGCAACTCAGATTGCAAAACGACCAGAAGCAAAAGGAAAGAACATCGTAGTTATTCTCGCCGACAACGCATTCAAATATCTTTCGACAAATATGTATAAATAAAAAAAACGAGGTGCTATTATGTCTTTATCATTAGAATCAAAATGTCTTCACATAGAAGATGAATCCGCTCCCGCGGGTGGTGTAACAGCCGACCACTGTAATCACTATGGTTCTATAAGTTTCCCAATTTATCAGACTGCAACTTACGCTCATCCAGCTGTTGGTCAAAGCACAGGTTTCGACTACAGCCGACTGCAAAATCCGACAAGAGAGCATCTTGAAAAGGTTATCGCCCAGCTTGAAGGCGGCATCGATGCATTCGCTCTTTCAAGCGGAATGGCCGCAATCACTTTGCTCATGGAACTTTTTTCTCCGGGCGACCATATAATCGCGGACGCAGATCTTTACGGCGGCTCAATCCGCCTTTTCGATAATGTTTCAAAAAAGAATGGAATTGATTTTACACGCAAAAACATCGCGGAACTAAGCGAATCAGAATTAGAAAGCCTTATCACTCCAAAAACAAAGGCAATTTATATTGAGACACCAACAAACCCGATGATGAACGTAACGGACATATCAGCTGTTGCACAACTCGCAAAAAAGCACAATCTGCTTCTTATCGTAGACAACACATTCATGTCACCATATTTCCAGAATCCGCTTTCGCTCGGAGCAGACATCGTAATTCACTCAGGCACTAAATATCTTGCAGGACACAACGACACTCTCGCAGGCTTCATCGTTACAAACAAGGAAGATATACAGGAAAAACTCCGATTTCTCATAAAAACAACAGGCGCAGGGCTTTCGCCTTTTGACAGCTGGCTCACACTCCGCGGAATCAAAACACTTGCAATCCGAATGGAAAAAGCTCAGGAAAACGCTCTGAAAATCGTTGAATGGCTCAAAAATCAAAAGGAAGTCACAAAAGTCCTTTACCCGGGACTTTATGACCATCCGGGACATGAAATCCAGAAAAAGCAGGCGCGTGGATTTGGTGCGATGATTACATTCAATGTTACGAGCAAAGAAAAAGCAAAGTCGATTCTTAATAAGGTTCAGCTGATTCAGTTTGCGGAAAGTCTCGGCGGCGTTGAAACACTCATCACCTACCCTGTCACCCAAACCCACGCAGACGTTCCCGAAGAAATCCGCCTTAAAAACGGAATCACAAATGCCACGCTCAGGCTTTCAGTGGGAATTGAAAATGCTGATGATTTAATAGAAGATTTGAAGGAGGCACTTTCATGAAATACGATTTCAATAAAATTACAGACCGACATAACACAAACGCAATAAAATACGACCTTGCAGTTGCACGCGGAAAACCATCCGATGTGCTTTCGCTTTGGGTCGCCGACATGGATTTTCCGACAGCCCAGGAGATTCTGGACGCGCTTCATGCCAAAGTAAATCACGGAATTTTCGGATATTCAGTTCCGAATGAAAGCTTTTACGAAGCCGTAAAGAACTGGCAGAAAACTGAGCACGATTTTGAAGTCGAACGCCGCTGGATTGTCACAACTCCAGGAGTCGTTTTCGCAATTGCCAGCGCAATCAAGGCTTTTACAAAAGAAGGAGAATCTGTCATCATCCAGACTCCGGTTTACTATCCTTTCAAAAACATGATTGAGGCGAACAAAAGAAAGCTCGTCACTTCGCCACTTTTTGAAAAAGACGGAAAATGGTACATAGATTTTGAAGATTTTGAGAAAAAAATAGAAGAAAACGAGGTCAAACTTTTCATTTTATGCAGCCCCCACAATCCGGTAGGCAGAGTCTGGACAAAAGAAGAACTTACACGCCTTTCAGAAATCTGTTTGAAGCACAAAGTCATTGTTTTTGCCGATGAAATTCACAATGACTTTGTTTTTGGCGGCTATAAGCACACGGTTTTTTCGACAATTTCAAAAGAAGCGGCTTTGAATTCAATAATCTCAACATCGGCAAGCAAAACCTTCAATCTTGCAGGCCTTCAATTCTCTGTGAATTTCATTCAAAATCCTTTGCTGAAAATGAAATTCCATGATGAACGCGACAAGACTGGCTATGACGAGCCTTCATTGATGGGACTGGTTGCAACACAAGCAGCTTATGAGCATGGAAAAGAATGGCTTTCTGCGCTTAAAAAACATCTTTCTTCAAACTTAGACTTCGTTCGGCAGTTTGTCAGGGATAATCTTCCAAAAGCAAGGCTGATTGAACCGGAAGGAACTTATCTTTTGTGGCTGGATTTTTCTGCTTATGGGTATTCAGATGCTGAACTTGATGATTTAATCGTAAACAAGGCAAAGGTCTGGCTCGACCGGGGAACGATGTTTGGAAAGGAAGGAAACTGCTATCAGAGAATCAACATAGCAACTACGCTTCCTCTCCTAAAAGAAGCCCTCGAAAGAATATCGAAGGCATTATCTTAAAAAACTATTCGCTTAAAAGCACTTCTTTGAGAATCGCAAGGCCCTCATCGATTTCTTTGTAAGAAATGTTGAGTGGCGGAACGATTCGGAGCGTGTTTTTGCCGGCAGTTGATGTGAGAAGGCCTTTTGCAAGAAGCTTTTTCTCAACTTCAACAGCATTCACAGGCTCAATCATGTCAACGCCAATCATGAGGCCTTTCCCGCGGATTTCTCCGACACATTTTGCCCCAAAGCCAGCAATTGCATTTCGCATATACTCGCCTTTTTCAGTTACGCTTTCAAGGAAGCCTGGCTGTGTGATTTCTCTAAGGACAACAAGACCTGCGGCACAAGCCAATGGATTTCCACCGAATGTTGACTGATGGTCGCCAGCCTTAAACACATCCGCAGCTTTACCACGAATCAAGATTCCACCAATTGGAACTCCACCCGCAGCACCTTTTGCAAAGCTTACGACTTCTGGCTCGAATCCAAGCTGCTCGCTTGCAAGCAAAGTACCAGTTCGGCCAAAACCTGTCTGAACTTCATCTGCCATTACGATTGCACCGGCTTTTCGGGCAGCCTCTGCGGCAGCCTTAGCCCATTCTGCATCAACAATGTTTACACCGCCCTCGCCCTGAACGCACTCAATCAAAAGAGCTGCTGTTGTATCGTCGAAAGCAGTTTTGATTGCTTCCCAGTCGTTTGCCTTGATTGTCTTGAAGCAGTCAACATAAGGAGCAAAGCAAGCCGGATGGAACTTGTCCTGGCCAGTCGCTGTCAAAGTTGCCAAAGTTCGACCATGGAAAGAACTTTCAAGAGTGTAGATTACGCGGCGTTTTTCTCCGCCGTTCAAGTAACCGTATTTTCGGGCAAGCTTGATTGCGGCTTCGTTTCCCTCTGCACCAGAATTTCCGAAGTAAACGGCATCAAAGCCTGTGTAACCAAGCAATTCTGTAGCATAAGCAACACCAACGTCACTCACGAAATAATTACAAACATGAATCTGCTTTTTTGCCTGCTCAGAAATAGCTTTTACAAGAGGCTTAAAGTTGTGGCCCAAGCAGTTAACCGCAATTCCAGCCAAAAAGTCGATATATTTTTTGCCGTTGATGTCATAGCATGTTGAACCATCGCCCTTTACCATTGTGACATCAAAAGAGCCATAGTTATTTACAACAATTTTTGAACCCATAGTATTCTCCAATAATAAAATTCACAGGAAGTGATTTTTGTTAATATATCATAGTACCGATACCACGGTCACTGAACATTTCAATCAGCAGAGAATGTGGAACACGGCCATCGATGATGTGTGTTCGAGGAACGCCGCCTTTTCTTGCCATTACGCAGCACTCGATTTTTGGAATCATGCCGCCTGAGATTGTGCCGTCGTCGTAGAATTTCTGAACATCCTCAAGGTGAATACGCTGAATCAGAGACTTAGGATCGTTTACATCACGGAGAACGCCTGCAACGTTTGTGAGCTGAACGAATTTCTCAGCTCCAAGTGCAACAGCGATTTTTGCGGCTGCCGTGTCTGCGTTGATGTTGTAGCGGCTCATGTCGCCCTGCTCGCCCAAAGCAACTGTTGAAACGACAGGAATAAAGCCCTTGTCCAAAAGTGACTGAACGATTTCCGGGTGAACTTCTGTTACCTCACCGACAAAGCCCAGGTCAGCTCCGTCCTTGTCAATCTTTTTTGCACGGAGCAAGCCTGAATCAACGCCTGAAAGACCGACAGCCTTGCCGCCTTCCTGAAGGATAAGACCGACGATGTCCTTGTTCAGTTTTCCAGTCAAAACCATCTGAACAATTTCCATTGTCTCGGCATCTGTGTAGCGAAGACCGTTGATGAATTTTGATTCCTTTCCGACACGCTCAAGCATGTGATTGATTTCCGGGCCACCGCCATGAACAAGCACGACCTTAATTCCGATTGTATTCAAAAGAACCAAATCCTTCATTACAGCGGCTTTCAAGTCCTCATTGAGCATGGCATTTCCGCCATATTTTACTACGACAGTTTTTCCAACCCAGTGACGGAAGTAAGGCAAAACCTGCACCAAAACATCCGACCAGTGTTCGTTATCCACACGAGGATCGATTTTCTCTCTAATTTCGTTTTCAGTATTTTCTGACATAATTTTCTCCAGGAATTTTAACCACAGATTACACCGATGTCACAGATTATGTATTATTACCTAATTGAAAATCTTTCATATTAATACGAAAAATTTTCGTAGAACAAAAATATAATCCTTATAATCTGTGTAATCTGTGGTTTATTTTTACGTTCTATAGTCTCCGTTGATTTTTACGTAGTCATAAGTGAGGTCGCAGCCCCAGGCAGTTCCTTTTGCGTTTCCGTCTTCAAGCTCTACGAGAATATCAACGGCTTCCTCAGTCAAAATCTTCTTTGCAAGGTCCTCGTCGAAATTGAGCGGAACTCCGTGGTCAAAGACTTTGATTGAATTTTCCTTGCCGCCGTTCTGACTTCCGTCCTCAAAGTAGCGTTTTGCACCCTCACGGCTGAGGAATGAAACCGAAGTCTTTTCCGGTGTAAAGAAGAAGCCTGAATAGCCCATTGCATCAAGGATTCGGCCCCAGTTTGCGTCTGCTCCGAAGAAAGCGGCCTTTACGAGATTTGAACAGATTACAGCCTTTGCAAGACCGCGTGCGTTTTCTACAGTGTCAGCTCCGACTACGTTACAGGTAACGAGGCGGCTAGCTCCCTCACCGTCAGCAGCGATTTTCTTTGCCATCTGGGTGTTAAGTGCGTTCAAAGCCTCGACGAAAGCGTCAAAATCAGCTCCCTCAGAAGTGATTTCAGCGTTTCCGGCCATTCCGTTTGCAAGAATGAGCAGGGAGTCGTTTGTTGAAGTGTCTCCGTCGATTGAAACACAGTTGTAAGTGCCACTTGCCGAAATTCTCAAAGCCTTCTCAAGCATTTGTGAAGAAATTGCACAGTCAGTCGTGATAAAGCCAAGCATTGTTCCCAAATTGATGTGAATCATGCCGCTTCCTTTTGCCATTGTTCCCATGCGCACAGTTTTTCCGCCAATCTGAGCTTCAAGGGCAACTTCCTTGTACTGTGTGTCAGTTGTCATGATTGCGATTCGGGCTTCTTTGTGTCCTTCTTTTGAAAGCCCTTCTGCAAGTTTGTCCAAACCGTTCAAGATTTTATCAACTGGGAGCTGCTGACCGATTACACCTGTTGAGAGTACCAGAACATCGTCAGAATTGATGTTCATTTTTGCAGCGACAGCAACAGCTTCCTTGTTAGCGTTGTCGTAGCCCTCTTTTCCTGTGCAGGCATTTGCGTTTCCTGAGTTAGCGATAACAGCCTGAGCCTTTCCGTTCGCAATATGATCACGAGTCAATTTTACGCACTCAGCCTTTACCCGGTTCTGTGTGAATACGCCGGCCGCATTGCAGACCTTTTCGCTGAAAATAAGAGCCGTGTCGTTAGTCGTTCGGCTTGATTTGATTTTGTTCAAAACACCGTTTGCAGTGAATCCCTGGGCTGCCGTAACGCCGCCGTCAATGAATGAAAATTGCATATTCACCTCCAAAAAATGAATATTTATGCATAAAAACTACATAAATATTCGATAATTATACGAAAATGTGAAAGAATATGCAATCTTTTTTCATGCTAATTTTTCAATGGACTTCTATAAAGTGGAGCAAAAAGCATCATCCTTTTTGATTTTGAGCTATTATGGCCGGTAGGCGTTTATGTTGCTGCTGTCGAACCAATAATCCAACAGCTCAAACCAGTTTTCTACCTTGCCGTTTGATTCTGTTGCGCCGTCGGCACAGCAGGCGATGCTGCCATAGCATGTGCTAAATTTTGTTCCTGCCAGCGGCTTTGCATTGTACCAGTACTGATAGTCCCAGTATGTCCTGCCTGCATCGCCGTAACGCCCCTTGCCATTAGGAAAGAATACTGAAAGCCCTGTGGCTCCTTCCCTTGCACGCGTGTAGCCGTAGCCTGCATACGAGCAGATTACGGCCTGATCCACCGCCTTTGCAAGTTTTGCCGCACTTTCCCGGACATTCAGCGGGAAGTTACCGCCTGCGGAAATCTGTTCTGCAAGGAAGTAGAGGTCAAAATATGCGAACTTAAGCCAGTTCAGAGATGAGCCGCTGTTGAAGTAATGCAGCACGGAATTCTGGCTTAACTTTTCGCTTCCACGCAAAGATTCTGTTTCGGCACGAAAATCTACAAGCAAGCGGGAAAGCTCGTCCAGTGATTTTTTTACGGCAGGAACGGCACTTGCCTTAATGCAGGTAAGCGTCTGTGTGGATGCAGAGGAAATCCTGCGGTTTTCTTCTATATAATTGCGGTATTCAGATACAATGGCTTCTGCAAGTTCCTGCGGCTCCGGCGTTTTTCTGGCAAAAATTGCCGCAATCCGCTGATAGTCCCACCCTTTGTTCCATTCTTCTGCCGGTGAAGCCACGATAAAGTCTGCATGAAAGCCACGCACTCCGCATAACTGGTATGCCGTTTCAAGATTGCCCATACAGCAGGCGTCAAAGCCCAGCACGTCAACGGATTCTTCTGCGGAAAGAACGTCGGTAATCTCAGAGAGGAAAAGCCAGTCATTGTCGCTGTAAGAATCCTGCACTACCGCCCGCGCGTTCTGATTGCCTGTCCTCACTCCCCCGCCGTGAGAGCCGACTATAAGTCCGTAGTGTTCCGCGGGGTATTCTGATTTACAGTAGCGTATGAACTTTTTAAGAGTTTCGGCATCTCCTGTATTAAGCTCAACTTCTCCCTGCGACATGGAAAGTTCCGGAAAAACTGAAGAGCCGTAAAGCCTTACATAGCCGGATTCGTTCAGAGTGTACATTCTTGAACCTGTAAAGACTTCGCCGAATCCTTCTGCGGATGTTGCCCTGCCGATTCTGTCCACAAGAAGCACAACATTCATGCCGCCGGCAAAACCTTTTGCAAGCTGCCCGGCATTTTCCACAAGATTGCCGTCAAGGGAGTTGTCGCCGCCAAAATACAGCATGAGGGTCCATTTGTCAGAGTTGCCGGAGCTTCGTTTTTTTTCTACAGGGGCTTTTTCTTCTGAAAGCGATGAACTGCATGAAAAACAGAGGGCGAACAAAACCGATTCAAGAAGGATACTGCATATACGGCACATTTTTTGACTCATTATATCTTCCTTAAAATATGATGAAAAACACGATTTATTTCAAAGTCTAGCATGTGTGTTTTTTTAATGTCAATAAAAGAGGAAGCCGGAAACAGCAGTTCACTTAAATTATTAAAAACAACTTAAAAAAACATTGCTTTTTTTCATAACCTTTATTAAAATTAAATTAATTTTTTGAAAGGAGAAACAATTATGAAAAAAGTTAAAACACTTTCATTATTTGCCTTACCGGTTGCTTTTACACTTTTGTTTGCAGCCTGTAACAACGAAATGGATCTGTCAGCGAAATCAACGGATAAGGTCTCGGCAAAAACTACGGGTATTACAACCGTTACCTTAAACACATCGCACGGAACAAACGTTGTCAGTTTCGATAATGCCAAAAGGAAAATCGTTTCATCGAGGTCGTGTGATAACGAAACTGGCCTTATCACAAGCCGCTCCTACGATTATGATGCGGACAACCATATCCGTATGCTGAACGTAAAAAAGCCCTATTCGCCGGAAACAATCTATTTTTACGGAGCAAAGGAAGAAAACATTTCCAACTCCCGCTCTGTAATTTCCAACGACATCATCGCGGCACCAAAAAAAGTCCGCACAGTTACAAAAACCGTTGCCGCAACAAACCGTTCAGCCGCAACAGAAGAATCCATAACTACAGAATATTTTGCCGATGAAACTGGCGATATCGTGGCAGTAATTCAAAAAGACGCTTACGGTAACATCAAAATGAAATCTGCTGTAGGAGACTAAAAATGAAAAGTGTTAAAAATTTTTTGATTCTTGCACTGGCACTCGTTTCTGTCAGTGCCTTTGCAGATGCCCATCTTAGAAACTGCATGTATGACTACAACGCAAATTTGTACGATTTTTCAGCAGATGGTATTGAAGAAATATTTCCAGACGGCCGGGCCGTAGTTCCTTCCATCCTTGACCTTAAAGTCGGAGACTTGTTCATTGATGAAGACGGAATCGTCCAGATTGTAGACAGCATTACAGTCAGTTCAAACGGTGACGTTACAATCAATTCATCCATGCCGACCAACCTGCGCTCCTTCATGGACATGATAAATATCCCGGAACAGGCTATTGAAATAGAAACAGAAGACTGGGAAATTTACGGCTATGATTCACAGCCGGAACTGCTTGCGCAGGAGGAAGCTGGCATGACCCGCGGAGCCGGAATCGCATCTTCCGGTGGAATGCTTGGCTCTGCCATTCCTGTCAGTAAGCGCGACATGACGCCAAATATTTCCGTAAACATTCCTCTGGGCGGAGGAGCTGATCCAGACGCCATTGCAAAAGCGGCAGGTGCTTCTCAAAGTGAAGCAGATCAGGCAAAAAGCAGGATGAAAAATACATCAGGAATGAACCTTGGGCTTAATGTGGAAGTTCCTTATAAGAAAAATAAATTTGAGATTAGACCAAACGTCTCCCTTCCCTATACATCTGTTTTTACAAGGAAAAAGACATGGAAATTCTGGACTAAAGAGTTTTGGAGTAGAGACAACTGGTATACCAGCGGATATGCATCTCTTTCCACAGACATTGACATTTATACTGGCATCGGCTTTGAGTTTGACGTATGTGCAAAAAAAGCCTGCGAGATTCCAATCTGCAAGATTCCGGTACCTGTTGTTTCCGCAGGCCTTTACCTCTGGCCTGAGCTGTCACTTATGTCAAGCATGAACATTCAGGAATACATTCATTACCTGTATAAAGCAACGTTTACATGTGACCTTGACGGAGAATATGTCCTTTGCGTTCCTCACAATTTTCAGAAGCGCGTAGAGACGGATAGTCTTTACACAGGCACTTCAGTCACAGGTACGATTATTGGTACGGCAGGCATATATATAGGCCCTAAGATTGGTATCGAAATAGCCGGATTCTCGCTTGCGGCCATTTCTGCAAAAGTCGGGCCGGAAGCAAAGGCCACATTCCCAGTCCTGGATTTTGTTTCGTATTATGATCCATGCAATGAAATTGGTGAAGGAGACTATTTGGGCAAGAAAGAGTTCGGTTGGAGTGGCGGGCTGCCCTATATTAAAGTTTTATCTGGAAGCGTTCATAAAACAGCCTCAAATACTGACGCTCTTAAACAGTCAAAGTTTGAGGTTTACGCAAAAGCCAATGTTAACTTAAGCTTTATCAAGGGTCTGATTTCAACTAACGTTTGGAGCTGGAAATCCAGCCCGCTGTTCAAGCTTCCGGATGAAGCATCTAAGGTTAAACAGGAAGCTTAAAGCTGTAGGAGAATTTTATGAGAAAATATTTAATCAGCGCGGCTGCGCTAATATGCGGCATAGCCTTAATGTCCTGCTCTGACAGTTCCAGTGATGATGTAAAGCTTCCTGAACAGCCGTCAGTTACAACAGGCAATACAACAACATATACAGAAACAAAAGTTCCGAATCTGGACGTACATTCTTATGACCGTTATATCCTTACGCCGAATTCTAACTTCCGTAAGGATATTGAGGGCATACTGACAAGGGCGAATTATACTGATGCAGGTTTGACTTTGAATTACTATGAAGTTATCATTCATGATTCGGGAAATACAGATTCCTATCACAAGGCAACATGTTATATTCTCGACAAGAAAATTGACGGAGACATAACTGATACAACGGATTCCGTAACAGGAATGGCTGTCTACATCAGGGATTCCGCCAATAAAGTAAAAACCCTGTATGAGTACAGCTTTGATACACCAAAAACAAAGGCTGAAGCCGATTCTAATCCCGGAACAGCCGCCATTGCTTATTACGAAACCTTTAACGATGACGCACTTAAAGATACAAAAACACAGTGCATTTACTATCCTTCAAGAGGCAACGAAATCAGCCAATGGAGCGAAACATCTTACTACACTCCTACAGGAACCGGAGACCAGCTTGTAGAAAAAACGGCTGATTACATTCCCTTTAACCTGAAGTGGGATGAGGCAAGCCATACAGGAGTTGCCATTGACCCCGGTCTGGTGACTAATGGTAAGGTTACATTCAAAAATTATAAGGGTGAGGAATTTGCCCTTGATTTCCCTGTCATTAATGAAGAGAGCGCAACATATAAAAGGGCAATTACTGACACTCCTTATGATTTTGAAGTTGTAAAGAGCAATGACTTGCAGCCCATATCCAGCGTAACGACCAATACAACAGATAAATATCAGTACACCGGCACACGCTATTACTTTTATGACTTTACATGGAATACAGCCATTACCACAGATACTTTCATTCAGCAGGTCTGCTGGGACATAACAAGTGCAGGCACGGGCGAAATAAACATATATGACACAAGTACACTTAAATTAGGTCAAAGAAACTCCACCCTGATTATGGATTTCAAAAAATTCGGCACAGAAACACAGACACGTATAACCCGCTATACATGGCTCAATTCAGAATTGAATACAAATTATTACCGTGTCTATGATTATGAGCCTGTAACGAATCCAGACGGAACAGATTCTAAGTCAGAGTACTACGAATATATGTACAGGCTTTACAGAAGCGATGATACTTCCAGCGGTCCGACACAGCTTTCATATATCCGGGAATCTCATCAGAATTATGTTGATGGAAAAAATCAGTATGATGAAACCTGCTATTCAAATGAAAGCTCCGGCAACAGCACGGGCACATCAAGAACAGCTGACATAGATGTCATATTTTCTGATTCCAGAAGAATCTGTTCTGACGGAAGAAATGAGTTTAAGGCTGCCTTTACAAATGAAGTGCCTGAATTCAAAACCGGTCATTCAATCAGATTGAGGTAAGAAGTTTTATCATAGCTTATGCGGGCTGTCCGAAAGATAAAGGACAGCCTTTTTTTCTGCGCACTTAACGTCTTCTCTTGTAACTTTCTGCCAGTCAAAGGCAGACAAGGCTTCTTCCAGAGACATTTTTTCTTCTTTTTCGATGATGCCGCATAGAAAGAGGATTTTTCCTATCAAGCCTTGGGGCGTAAGATTTTCACGCAAGAATCCCATATCAGTGTCCTTGTCACGCTTTGAAAGCCGGCGGCCATCTTCACTCACGAGCAGCGGCAAATGAAAAAAGCGTGGGAGCTTGGGGAAATCGAGTTTTTCATAAAGATAGATTTGTTCGAAAGTCGAAGAAATCAAATCCCTGCCACGCACGACCTCGTCCACGCCCATGAGAGCGTCATCGACGACCACTGCAAGCTGATAGGCAAAATTCAAGTCAGCACGGCGGATTATGAAATCGCCACAGTTAGAAGCAAGATTGCATTTTTGAAGGCCGAAATTGCCGTCAACGAAAGAAAGTTCACGATTTTCAACTATGATTCTTTTGGCAGAAGAACGTTCTTTTAAAAGAAGGGATTTTTCGGCTTCTGAAAGTTTTCTGCATTTTCCAGAATAAATTGTCCTCCCATCGCTTGCATGGGGAGCGGAAGAAGCAAGCAAATCGGCACGGCGGCAGAAACAGTCGTAGACCAGACCTTTCTGGCAAAGCAAGTCAAAGGCATTTATATAGAAGGAATCGCGGTTGGACTGAAAGAATTCAGAGGAAAGTCCAGGAAGAGAGGCTGACTGAGCAGGAGAAGAAGAAAAATTGTCCCATTTAAGACCGAGCCAGAGCAGGTCTTCAAGGAGCCGGGCGGAATATTCTTTTTTGCAGCGCTGGCGGTCAAGGTCTTCGATGCGTAAAATCCACTCACCGCCACTCTTTTTTGCAGAAAGATAGGAAAGCAGGGCTGAATACACGTTTCCCAGGTGCATCCGCCCGCTTGGAGAAGGAGCAAAACGTCCGCGCATTATTGATTCTCTTATTTGCCGGAAGAGCCGTGGACTTTCTCAACTTCGTCAAAGAATTTCGAGCCGCCCTTTCCGTTTCCACGCCTTGGTCCCAGAACTTTTGACTGAACTTCGCCGGTCTTTTTCATTGAAGTTGCAACGCCCTTGCCAGGTGTTGAAAGGCGGTTGTAGTTAATCTCATAAGTCACAGGATTTGTTTCGCTGAAATGAAAAATCTTGCTCGAAAGTCCCAAAAAAGTAAAAATAGCTGCAATCACGAGCAAAATCGCGATGTTCTTAACGGCCTGAACGATTTTTGTTTCATCGATAGTAATGGTCATATAGTCCCCCTTGCTAAAAAAAATCACCCAACTATATTTTCGGAAGTTTTATCATACTTCTTTATTTTTTGATTAAATTATAGAATATCTACACGATGTTTCCACCACTTCCACAAGAAAAAGCCGCAAAGATTCTCGAAAAATTGATTCAATCGCTGGAAAAAGGCGAGATAGTTCTGGCACAGGTAGCCCGCGTGAGCGAGGAACGCAAAAATCAGGGCGTGATGCTGGGAGCCCTTGTCTGCAAGGACAAAAACGGCAATGAAGTAAACCTTGTGACAAATTCTGGAAATGCCAAAAAAATTGAAAACGGAAAACGGAAAACGGAAAACGATTTTTTTGGGGAAATTGTTTTTGTGGAGCCTGTTGTTTCTGCTGAGGAAATTGAGAATGCTCTCGCGGAAAATGATAAAGAGATTCATGAAATAACTAAAGAAATTCAAAAACTAAAAGAAAATCTGACGGAAGGAAACACTGCTCACTGCTCACTGCTCACTGCTCACTTAAAGCAACTTTGTGCTGCTTCTTTATCAAAAGTTCATGCACTTTATAAATTTCATTGTATCGATGGGAACGTTCGCACGCTCAAAGAGATTTGCGCGATGTACAACGGCGGAAAATTACCACCCACAGGCACAGGCGATTGCTGTGCACCGAAACTTTTGGACTACGTCTTCGCCCACGACCTAATGCCAATCTCTCTGGCAGAAACCGAATATACAGCCCGCCCGGAAGAACAAGGACGAGCGAAGCGATGTCCCGAGCCTAACTTTCCACTTTCCACTTTCCACTTTCCACTTATTCCCCCTTGTGACGAACGCTGCGGGATTTTGCTTCCTGCGATGCTGGGATTGCGGATTTTGTATCAGGACAATGCTATTTGCGTGGTGAACAAACAGTCCGGGCTTTTGAGCGTTCCTGGACGTGGCGAGGACAAGCAGGATTGTATTGAATCGCGGTTCAGGCGGCTTTTCGGCGACAAAGTTGAGATTAAGCAGCCGGCAGTTCACAGACTCGACATGGAAACTTCGGGAATCATGATTCTGGCTTTTACGAAAGAGGCGCACCGCGAGCTTAACAGGCAGTTTGAGGCAAAGGAAGTTCAGAAAGAATACGTCGCGCTTCTGGACGGAGTTTTGCCAAAAATGGGAATCGCACCGCACGGAACGATGGAGCTTTTTTTCAGGCTTGATGTCGATAACAGGCCGCATCAGGTTTGGGATGCCGAAAATGGCAAATTGGCGGTCACGGAATGGCAGTTTTTGGGCGTGGAACGTTACCATGCACCAGACGGCAGCACACGAAATGCAACCCGCGTTCTTTTTATGCCTCACACAGGGCGAACACATCAGCTCAGGCTGGCAAGCGCGGATTCACATGGATTCGGCTGCCCGATTATCGGCGACACACTTTACGGCCATTGCGATGAGGGCGAGAGGCTCATGCTCCATGCAAAAAAAATATCATTCACCCACCCTGTTACGGGCGAGCAAATGATATTAGAATGTGAAGGAGAATTTTAATTACGTCCCAGCTATCATGGTAAATCCAATGCGTTTATTTTTTAACCAAAGTATTA
>Ga0256407_10006737_pt1 | contig 17609 bp, 11 predicted proteins | sample RumenRJG_04DNA_FD_193489 | JGI IMG/M metagenome (GOLD analysis project Ga0256407, IMG submission 193489) | Bovine rumen microbial communities from Lethbridge, Alberta, Canada - RJG_04 | ecosystem: Host-associated > Mammals > Digestive system > Stomach > Rumen | place: Canada: Alberta...
GTCATAAAGCAGAATGCATTCCCTGTAAAGGCAGGAAGTGTTACAATAGGCTCTGAGATAAAGGAAAAACCATGGTTTGAGACTGATGTGTCGAGAGTGTATTTCCCGATATCTGCCATGAAAGCTGTCTACGGGGAGGATATCATGCCTTCTGGCAAGCAGGATATAGATATGAGCTGTCAGATGTATTTTAAGACAGGCGACCATGAGAAAATGACTTCTGAGCTTGAAGATCAGATAAAGTCAGAAAACCTGAATGGTGATGTGATAGATCAGGCTGAATCATCGATGTCTATGAGGATGATGGTATTTGCGGCAAGGGTTTTCATATACGGGTTTATTATCCTGATATCGCTTATCGCGGCAGCAAATGTATTTAATATCATTTCTACCGGCGTGATACTTAGAAAACGTGAATTCGCTATGCTTCGCTCTGTTGGGATGTCGAGGCGGGGCCTTAGAAAAATGCTTAAGGCCGAAAGCCTTCAGTATGGTACGAAGGCGCTGGTCATTGGTATTCCGGTGGCGATACTGATAAGCTTTGCTATCTGGCGCATAGTGAGTGTGAATATAGAGTCAGCTTTTTATCTGCCGGTGGTGCCGATAGTTATTGCGATCGCGGTGGTGTTTGCGGTGATATTCATATCGATGCATTTTGCGGAGAAGAGGATCAGTGCCGCGAATCTGATCGATGCGCTCAAGGATGAGAATATATGAGTAAGTCCGCGCGGTGGGGCACAAGCGAAGCTCTGTAATCATTTCCGTTGGTTGTCCGGAGTGAAGCCCGCGCGGTGGGGCACAAGCCGCCCGTGCAAATCGGGCCTATGCGCTCCGCTCGTATCAATGGGCTTGAAAATAACGGTATGTCATACTTGGATGCCCATTGATACTGCTGCGCGCCGGGAACGGCCCTAAAATTTGCCCGGGCAGCTGTGCCCCGCCGCGCGTAAATACCGATGCTGGCAAAGCTGAAAAATATTGCAGCGAAGCGGGCAGCTGTGCCCCACCGCGCGTAAATACCGGTAATTACTACTGCTCATGTGACGTGAGTATTACCGGTAATTAAAGAATGAGTGCCCCACCGCGCGTATTTTACAGAAAGGTTTCTGATGTTTGTTTCGATACTTCTCGTAGAAGATGATAGATCAATCGTAGATTCGTTGATAGAGTATCTGAAGAAAGAGGAATATGCTGTTACAGCAGTGCCGGGGCAGCGGGATGCATTAAAAGCTTTGAAGGCTGACAGGTTTGATATAGTGCTGCTTGATATTTCGCTTAAGGATGGGAACGGTTATTCGCTGTGTTCGGAGATAAAAAGCGAATACGATATTCCGGTGATCTTTCTGACGGCATCTGGGGATGAGGCCAGTGTCGTGGCTGGTTTTGATCTGGGCGCGGATGATTATATCGCAAAGCCTTTCAGACCGAGGGAGCTGGTTTCGAGAATTAAGAATGCGTTACGGAAGTATCAGCATGACAATGGACGGATTGTAATAGGTGATCTGTTTATTGATACGGACAGTGGAAGAGTCAGTAAAGGTGAGAAGGATATCGTGCTGTCTGCTCTCGAATTCAGGATTCTTCAGATTTTTGTAGAGAACAGAGGTAGGATTTTGTCTCGGGAAGCTCTTCTCGAGGACGTTTGGGATATCGCCGGGAATTTTGTCAACGACAACACTCTTTCTGTCTATATCAAGCGCCTCCGTGAGAAAATAGAGGATGACCCGCAGAATCCAAAGATAATAATGACTGTCAGGGGTCTTGGTTACCGTATGGTATGAAAAAGGGAGGTTTTGGCTTTGAATATCTGGAAGAATGCGAAGTTCAGATGGTGTTTTTGTATTATGGTGATGGCCAGTCTGGTATGTGATCTGACCATTTTATTTTTGTATGACAAGAGGGCGGCTCTGATTGCACTGATTGCTGAGGCCGTCTGTATTTCTGTTTTTGGATCATATACGATGGTGAGGCTTAAGGACATAGCGGAACTGTCTGATGAGGTTGACAAGGTGCTGCATGGTAAAGAAGAGCTTACCATCAGAAACGCGAAGGAGGGCGAGCTTTATATCCTCTATTCTGAGCTTCGCAAAATGACTGTAAGGCTTCGCTCACAGGCTGAGACGAGTGATAAAGACAGGCTTCGTATGAGTAAGGCTTTGGCGGACATATCCCATCAGCTTCGGACTCCGCTTACCGCTATGAATCTGACTGTAAATCTCCTGTCTGATGACGGTGCGGACAGTGACAATTACCGGAAGCATATACATGAATTGAAGGATTCACTTGCCAGAATGGAAAATCTGACTGAAGCACTTTTGAAAATAGCAAAGCTCGATTCCGGCACTGTGGCATTCATAAAGAAACAGATCAATGTCTCTGTTGTGATAGAAAAGGCAGCTGAACCGCTGCTGATCCCGATGGAGCTTAAAGGGATAGCTTTTGATGCTTCATGCGGTGATGCTGCATTTATCGGTGATAGGGAGTGGTGCGCCGAGGCTTTGGGCAATCTGATAAAAAACTGCGTTGAGCACACGCCTTCTGGTGGCACTATTAGTGTTAGAGCGGAAGAAACGGCCATTTTTACAGAAGTAGTCATAACAGATACCGGAGAAGGCTTCAAAAAATCTGACCTTCCTCATCTCTTCGAGCGTTTCTACCGTGGCGAAAATGCCTCGTCACAGAGCATCGGTATCGGACTCGCCTTATCCCGTGACATCATCAAAGCCCACAACGGCACAATAAAAGCATCAAATACCCGCCCGCACGGCGCCGAATTCACCGTCCGCTTCTATAAACGGGTCATATAAAAATTCTAAAAACAGGCATCTTTTTTACAAAAAAATCTTTACAGCTTCCACGTGATGTGATATACTACGAACAGACATTCGAACACAGCATCAGGGGAGGCCTATTATGAACCTTCAGATCATCGCCGGACCGTCCGGGACCGGCAAATCCACATACATCTATAAGAAAATCCTCGAAGAGGCGCAGCAGAGCCCGAAGAAGCACTATCTGATCCTCGTTCCGCTCCAGTATTCGATGCAGACACAGCGCATTCTTGTATTCTTAAGTCCCCGTAAGAGCATCATAAATGTCGATGTGCTCTCATTCGAACGCCTTGCCTACAGGGTCTTTGACGAACTGGGCACGAAGAAGAACGTCTGTCTCGATGAGACCGGAAAGGTTCTTCTCTTAAGGCGGGCAGCTTCGCTTATCAGGGATGATCTGGGTCTTCTGAAGAAGAACATCGGCCGCAGAGGCTACATAGACGAGGTCAAGTCTCTTATCTCTGAGCTGATGCAGTACGGATACGAACCGTCAGATGTAGGAGAGATGGCAGAAAAGGCCGGACTTCCTGACACTTTCCGTGAGAAGGCAGAGGACGTGGAGAAGCTCTACAGGAAGTTCTTATCCCTCTTAGGAGAGAGTATGTTTACCCAGGAGCAGGTGCTTACGCTTCTCTGTGATGTCGCAGACCAGTCTGAGCTTATAAGGGATTCGGTGATAGTGCTTGACGGCTACACAGGTTTTACTCCGGTGCAGAAGGAACTCCTGACCAGACTCGTTCCGTTGGTAGACACAGTCTACGCCTGTGTGACCTGTGACACAGACTGTGACCTGTATCATGCGGGTGAGGAGGAAGGGCTCTTTTATATGTCACGGGAAGAGGCTGCTTTTCTTAATGGACTTAAAGGCGCACAGATTCTTGATCCGGTTTTCATAGACAGGGGAAACGGCAGATTTAAAGACGGCGGTCCGCTGGCTTTTCTGGAGGAGAACCTGTTCCGTGAGAATGGGAGAAGCCTGCCTGATTCAGAGGGCAGAATAGAGCTCGCTGAACTTCGTGATGTAAAGACTGAGATCCTCTTTACAGCTGAGAAGATACATCAGATGATCCGAAAGGATGAGAGCCTGCACTACAGAGATTTTGCAGTGGTCTGTCCTGATGTCGAGAGCTACAGATACTCAGTGAAGAGGATCTTCGATGCGCAGGGGATACCGGTATTTCTGGACGAGAAGAAGGAGGCTCTGTTTAACCCTCTCACTGAGTTTATAGATGCAGCTCTCGACATGGTAAAGCGCCGCCTGTCATATGAAAGTGTCATGAGATTTCTGCGCAGCGGACTTACGCCGCTCTCAGCTAAGGAGACAGATATCCTCGATAACTACCTGTATGAGGCGTCATTCAGGAACACCAGATACCTAAAGGAGCCTTTCAAGAGAAAAACGCAGGACTTCACAGCTGATAAGGCATTTGAGAAGCTGAATGCTATTCGTGAAAAAATATCCGCTCCCCTGATGAAGTTCTATGACGCTGAGAAGGGAAAGAATGTCACGGTAACAGACAGGCTTACGGCACTTTTTGAACTGCTGATGACTTTCCATGCGGAGCAGAAGCTGAACTACAGGGCTGACAAAAAGCAGGAAGAGGGTGATATGGTTTCAGAAGACCTGTACCGCAGACTCTATGGATTTTTCTGTGACCTGTCAGACCAGATGGCGGAGCTTTTAGGAGACGAGAAGGTAAGCGTCTCAGACTTCAGGGACATGCTCCTCGACGGTCTCGATGAGATAAAGCCGGCTACTGTCCCTAAGAGTAATGATACGGTGCTCTTCGGAGACCTTGAGCGTACCAGGCTTTCGGATGTGAAGGTGCTTTTCCTGGTAGGGGCAGGGGACGACCAGATACCGAAGTCCGGTTCAGACGCAGGTATTTTTTCAGAGGAGGAGAGAGTGCTCCTGAAGGAGAACGGCTTTGAGCTGGCACCTACCGACAGGGAGAGGTCGGCTCAGCAGAAGTTCTACCTGTATCTGTGCATGACGAAGGCATCTGAGAAGCTCTTTATCACGTACCACCAGGGGAGCTCAGACGGCGATCATATAAATGCTTCCTACCTGTTCGAGGAGATAGAGCGACTGTTTCCAGATGTGAAGTGTGAGAGGATCAGTTCAGATGATCCGGTATTCTTAGAGACTGAGAACAGTGCAGATGCCGTCATGACCAGAGGCCTCGAGCAGCTGATAAATGAAGATGCCACGTCTTTAGTCAGAGACCGCACGGCGGAACTGCTAGATGTAAAGACAGTTTCAGGGAAGGCCGGTATCCGAAAGGCTTTCCTTGACGCAGCATTTTCAGAAAATCAGAAGACTCCGCTGAAGCAGGCAGTCACAGATGCTTTATATGGCAGGTCACTTACTATGTCTGTAAGCAGACTCGAGACGTTCGCGAAGTGTCCGTGCTCTTATCTGCTCCAGTACGGACTTAAGCTGACTCCGAGAAAGAAGAATGAGTTCGCTTCGCTAGACCTGGGTAACCTCTACCATGGCGCTATCGAGAAGTACGCTAAGAGCCTTAGAACTGATGGTTTAGGCTGGGATGCTGTAGACTCAGATGAGATGAACAGGAGGCTTCAGGCGGGATTTGATGAAGAGCTTAAAGACTTTGCCGGCAGTGAGCTGTTTGAAGATGCCAGGGAAGACCATTTTTCAAAGCAGGCATTTAAGAATCTGCTCTTAAATACTCAGGTCATGACTGAAGAGCTGAAGGCAGGAAAGTTCGCTCCGATGTATTTCGAGCAGGAGCTAAAAGACTTATGTGACGCCAGAGACCTGTCCTTTGATGTGGGAGACGGGCATACGCTTTCCCTTACAGGAAAGATAGACCGCATAGACCTGGCAAAGGCAGGAGATAACACATATGTGAAGATCATAGATTATAAGACCGGCACGAATAAGCTCGACCCGGTGCGGATCTATGAGGGAATTCAGCTGCAGCTATTGCTGTATATGGATATGGCATTAAAGGGGCTTGGAAGGAATGGCGACAAGTATCTCCCAGCTGCCGTATTCTACTATATGCTTACGGACCCGAGGATCCCGGAAGAGAAGCGGCTAGACGATGAGAGCAGGAGAGCTGAGATAGAAAAGACCTTAAGACCGTCAGGCATCATGATAGATGATGAAGCTGTCATAGGCTCACTTGACGGGAAGTTGCTCACTGAAAGCAGTTATACATCAAGGGCAGTTGACCTGAAGACCAGGTCTAATGGAGACCTGGGGGCTTCAGGGTCTCTGGTGACGCCAGATGACTTTGGCCTTATAAGGGATTTTACAAAGGAAAAGGCTGTATCCCTTGGGAGCAGGATAGTAAAGGGAGACGCAGCTGTCCTTCCATACAGGAAGGGCCCGGACACCGGATGCAAATACTGTATCTATAAGGGAGTCTGCCATTTTGATCCGAGACTGAATGGCTACTATTACAGGGATATAAGCCATGTATTAGATGACAGCAGTGCAGACGATGAACAGAAGAAAAAAACAGCGACTCTTCAGTCACTTGTCGCAAAGATAAGCAGCAGCAGACAGTCAGAAAATGATAAGGCACAGTCAGGAAAGGAGAGCGGCCGATGAATTGGACAGATGCGCAGCAGGCAGTCATAGATTCTAAAGATCAGTCGCTCCTCGTGACTGCAGCGGCAGGAAGCGGAAAGACGGCAGTGCTTGTTGAGAGGATCATAGAGAAGCTGACCGACGAGAAAGACCCGTGGGATATAGACGAGCTCCTGGTAGTCACCTTTACGAAGGCAGCCGCAAAGGAGATGAAGGAGAGGATATACAAGACCTTAAATGAAAAGCTCTCCGTAAATCCTGCTGACCACCGTATCAGAAGGATGCGTGACAGGGTTTTCTCAGCAGACATCAGGACCATAGACAGCTTCTGTAAGAATGTAGTCTCAGAGTATTTTTCACAGATAGACCTGGATCCTGATTTCAGGTTTATGGACAGCGGCGAGACTGAGCTGCTTAAAAGAGATGTCTTAGAGGAGATGCTTCGTGAAGAATACGAGAATGGCAGTCAGGATTTCCTGAACCTCTCAGATGTATTCTCATCAAAGGGTTCAGATGCGGCTCTTGGAGACATCATCCTGATGCTCTATGGCAGGGCACAGGCGTATCCGTGGGTAGAGCACTACTATAAGTCTCTCTATGACTGTGTGAAGACAGTGGACGATAAGTCAGTTCTTGAGACATCCTGGATGACAAGGCTTGTAGACTGGCTTAAAGGCTTTTCGGCTGAGACCACTGAAAAGGTTCAGGCTCTGGAAAGAGAGGCATCCGCCGAGAATGATGACGGTATTTTTGATAAGCTCGTAGAGAATCTGTCAAAAGACGAGGCTTTTTTCAGAAGCCTGTCTGAGGCGAAGAGCTTTGATGATATGTTGTCGCTTTCAGATACTTACAAATTCGAAGGAGTCGGAAGAGCACAGGCGAGAAAGGGGACCGAGGACCAGAAGGTCTTAGCAGACGGCTGGAAAGCGCGACGTGATGAGTATAAGAATTTTTTCGTAAAAAAGCTGCAGGAGAAGTTCCTTACTAAGCCGCTGGCTGAGATAGTAGCTGAAGAAAATGCGAAGGTTCCTTTTCTTCATGAGATCATAAGACTTACCCGTGAGTTTGACCAGAAATTCCTTGAGGAGAAGACAGACAGGAAGTCTTTTGAGTTCTCGGATATAGAGCACTTCGCGGTAAAGGCTCTGATGAATGAAGACGGAACTCTTACCAGTGCAGCGAAAAACTACCGGAAGAGATACAGGGAGGTTATGGTTGACGAGTACCAGGACACGAATGAGCTAAACGAGATTATCCTCTCCGCTGTGAGCCGTGACCAGAAGAACTACTTCATGGTCGGAGACGTGAAGCAGTCTATCTATGGATTCAGGAATGCGGATCCGGGAATTATCCTCCGCAAATCATCAGAGTATCAGAAAAAGCCTGATGCAGACTTCAGAAGAATAGACCTCGATAAGAACTTCAGAAGCCGCAAATGTGTCACAGATACGGTAAATGACATATTCCGGATGGTCATGATCCCGGAGATGGGCGGTGTCGAATACGATCAGGGCGCTGAGCTTAAATTCGGAGCCGACTATTATCCGTCCGTCCCGGACGGACAGGATAATTCCACTGAGACTGTGATCCTGTTACGAGATGACGATGAGCTTACGGAGATAGCTGATGAGAAGATGTCTCTAGAGGCTACCTGGACAGCTCAGCAGATAAAGCAGCTGATGGATTCGGGATTTCAGGTGGCAGACGGGAACGGCGGTCTCAGAGCTGTCAGATATCAGGATATAGCTGTTATCCTTCGCAGCACAAAGGTAAATGCCGCGAAGATAATGGAAGTCTTTAACGCCTATGGAATACCGGCTGAGAATGCTGCGGATACAGGCTACTTCAGTGCTCCGGAAGTCGTATCTACTCTTAACTACCTAAGGTTACTAGATAACCCGAGACAGGACTTACCCCTGGCTTCGGTCCTTACCTCCATGTATGTAGGCCTTTCGGAAGAAGACCTTGCCATCATAAAGGCAGCTCATCCTAAGCGTAGATTTCATGTGGCGGTTCTCTCTGAAGCACCATCTGATGATGAGGATGACAGCCTGGACGTGGAAAGGGCAGAGATCGGACCTGAAAAGAGAAAGAGACTTGATGATTTTTTACAGGAGCTCTTTAAGCTGAGACACAAAAAAACTGACACACCGGTGTATGAGCTGCTGGCGGAGCTGTATTCCGATACAGGCTATGATCTTCTGGTCAGCTGCCTGCCTGGTGGAGAGCGCAGGAGACAGAACCTGCTGAAGCTCTACGATAAGGCTGTGGGCTTTTCTAAGACGAGCTTTTCTGGAATCTCCGCATTTATCGCTTATATCGAAAGACTCGAGAAGTACAACGCTGACGAGGGTGAAGCTGATGCCGGAAACGGCGGGGACGCTGTTCAGATCATGACGATCCATAAGAGCAAAGGACTTGAATTCCCTGTAGTCTTTGCCTTAGGACTCGGGAACAGATTCCCGAACGATACAGACCAGGTAGAGACTGTAAAAGACAGCGATATCTCGATGCCTTATACAGACCTGAAGCGGCACACGAAAAACGATACAGTGCATTTCCAGATGCTCAGGTCTCTTAAGGCAGACAGTGATCTCGGAGAAAATCTCCGTGTCCTCTATGTGGCGCTTACGAGGGCTAAGGAGAAGCTCTATCTCGTGGGTTCGCTTACGGCAAAGGACAGGGATTCCCTTATCGAAAAGGGGCAGAAGCTGTCGTCGGATCAGATGACTTATACTGACCTGAAGGGAGCGTCATGCTTTTACAAACTGATCATCCCGCCTCTCGTAAAGAACGGATATCAGATACAGACTCCGGCTGCCGAGGACTTTGCTGAGAATGAAGTCCTGATAGAGACAAAGCGGAAGGAGATAAGAGATGAGCTTATGGCAGAGGACAGAGAGGACATCAGAAAAAAAGCCTATGAGCTCTATGAGGCCTTCACTCACCCTTATGCACATGAAAAGGAGGTCATACCGAAGCAGAAGTATTCGGTTTCCGAGATAAAGAATTCTGCGCTTGATGATGAGATAAGAGACGAGGCAGAGGACCTGTACAAGCCTGAGAAAAAAGTCTTTACAAAGCCGACTATCCCGGATTTTTTAAAGAAGGAGAAAAAGACCAAAGAAGCATCCGGAGCTGAGAAGGGGACGGCAATGCACAGATTCTTAGAGAAGCTCGATTTTTCAAAGAAACCACTTGCCGATTCGCTCGATGAACAGATAGAAGTGGAGCTTGAAAAGGGATTCCTAAGACCGGAACAGGAAGGAATGCTCGACAGAAAGAAGCTCGCGGTATTTTTATCATCACCTCTTGCGGAGAGGATGCAGCAGGCGTATCTGAACGGAGAGCTTTACCGGGAGCAGGCTTTTGTGACCGGAGATTCGCCGGAGCTGTTCTTCGGTGACCTGTCGGGAGAGCCTTCTGATGAGCCTTTTGCAGATCAGGTCATAGTTCAGGGAATTATTGATGCATTTTTTGTAGAAAATGGTAAAATAGTTCTGATAGACTATAAGACCGACTTCGTCAGATCAGAAGAAGAACTGAGGGACAAGTACACGAAGCAGCTCCAGCTCTATGAACTGGCGCTCGGAAGAGGCATGGACCTTCCGGTGAGCGAGATGTATCTGTACTCTTTTGCACTGGGGAAGACGGTCACAGTTCCACTGATATGAAAGGATAGGATTTATGACTTACGATGAAGAAGCACTTCAGGCTTTTTTAGATAATCAGGAGAAGCTCTTTGACGAGCCGGTAGCTGAGACACTCGAGGAGGCAGACGAGTTCCTTGATGACTGCTGCGCGGTGATCCAGGATTCGAAGAAGGATACTCTTTCCTACATGAAGGATAACCTCGACTGTGAGGGAATGGACGATGACGAGATCCTCGAGAGCGCCGAAGTCTTCGATATAGGCGACGGCAGATACCTGATAGTGGAGGGCTGAGATGAGAAAGCAGATCATTACGGCAGCCCTTGCCACCTGTATTTCAGCGACCGTTCTTTCGGGATGCACCGTTGACGGAAAGCAGGTATTTTTCCAGGTGATGCCATCGGTAAATACCGTATTCAGGATCGGTTCACTTTCCTGTTCAAAGAAAACGGCAGCTGTCTACCTCGCGAATTACCATAATATATACGGGACAGCCGGGGATATAGACCTCTGGGGCGCTGACCTGAATACAGACCGACTGGAGGAGAATATCGACAAGGCCTGCCTACACAGACTTTCGATGGTATACGCGCTGAATGTCTATGCTGACGAGCATGATATCACCCTGACTTCACAGGAAAAGGACCTCGTAGAGAAAGCAGCATCCAGATACATGGATACGCTGAGTGCCGCTGACAAGTCAGGCCTCGATGTAAATGAGAACGATATCAGGCACATGTACGAAAAGGAGGCTATAGCTTCAAAGGTCTACAAGTCGATCGTATCAAAGGCCGACGACGAGGTATCGGATGATGAAGCCAGGGTAATGGATGCGATAGTCATTACTTTTGCTTCGGGGTCAGAGAGCAAGGCAGATAAGGCTGAGGACGAACTGGACGCTGGAAATGACATCCAGGTCGTAGCGAAAAAGTACTCGACAGATAAAAAGACCTCAGTCACTATCGATAAGAACAGCTGGCCGGAAGAAGTCGTAAATGCAGCCTTTGACTTAGAGGACGGCGAGTATTCTGTTCCGGTAAAGAGCGGAAACTCTATCTACATCATTTACTGCGTGTCCAAGTACGATGAGGAAAAGTCTGACGAGAACCGCCAGAAGATAATAGAATCGAGAAAGCAGAAGGTCCTTGACGGCATCATAAATACCCAGAATAAAAAGGACTATTCGAGCATTGACCAGAACGAATGGAACTCTGTCACGAAGAGTCTCGATGAAAAAATAACGACCGACAGTTTCTTTGAAACTCTGTCTGAAAATATCAGCTTCTGAAACCTGAGATGACGCTTTGGCAAAAATGTACAAAAAAGTTAAGCTATTTTTGTAAAATTTAGTCAAATAAAGTATTGGATTTTCTAATGAACAGTATTATAATCTTCAATGTAAATATAAATTTTACGTAAAGTCCAGAAAAGAGGATCACTGATGGCGTTAAAGACAAAGAAATCAGCAGATGTAGATCTTTCTGCTACCGTCCGTGACATTTTAAATGCCGGAAAAGAAGACACTAAGAAAGTTGCAGAAGAAGTAAAAAAGGAGACAGAGAAGGTAAAAATGGCTACAGTAAAAGCAGCAGCAGAGACAAAAGCAAAGGCAGAGGAGGAGAAGAAGACCACTACAGCAAAGAAGACTACCAGAAAGTCTACAGCAGCTACAAAGGCTACTGCAGCAGCCAGGGCTACCACAAAGAAGGCTTCAGCAGCTGTCAGAAAAGCAACTGCAGCAGCTAAGGAAGCAGCCGAAGCAAAGGCTCAGGATCCGAAGGTCATCATCCAGTTCGCTGGAAACGATTATGATCTCGCAGACATCCTGAAGTCAGCAAAGAAGGCTTACTCAAAGAAGTCAAAGAAGGCTTTCAAGGATCTCCGTGTTTATGTAAAGCCGGAAGAGAGAAAGGCTTACTTCGTAGCCGATGATAATTTCGGCAGCATTGATTTCTGAGCTTTACCAGCTATTACAGGTATATATGTCTACACACCGGGCGTCATGCCCGGTTTTTTCATATAAAAAATCATATAAAGAATTGTACACAATGTTTTGATATTCATCACATTTTTTTCACAGCCATCCAATATTCTATAAATAGTTTTTTACATAAATTATGGAGGTATCCGGATGGAAAAAAAGAAGCACGGAAAGAAGAAATGGATAGCCATTATAGTCATAGCAGCTGTCGTGGTGGCACTGATCGCAGGCGCGGCTGCTAATTCACGAAGGAAAAAGAAGACGGACACCTCCTCAGCGATAAAGAGCGTAAAGGTGACGACAGGCACCATAAAGAATACGATCACCGCCAGCGGCACACTCGCAGAGGCAGATTCGACCGATGTGAAGATCCCGTCAGGTCTTACGATAAAGAAAGTCTTAGTCGAAGAAGGCGATGAGGTAAAAAAGGGCGATGCCCTGGCAAAGGTTGATCAGACTTCTGTAAAGGAGCAGATCTATTCAGTCAGAAGCTCGATCTCTTCTATCAATTCGACGCTTAAGAGCATAAAGAAAAAGAGCGGTTCAAAGTACAATTCTCAGCGCCAAATGCTGAACGCCCAGAAAAAGGACTTAAATAAAGCCCTGACTCAGCTTAAGAAAATAGAGAAGTCAGGAAAGATCACTTCCACAGTCTCCGGAACTGTCCAGTCGGTTAATGTAGCGGATTCTGACTCTTCTTCTACGACCACCCAGTCTTCGACAGATCAGTCATCTTCGATAACTTCAGCTTTAAGCGGTATCACCGGCATGAGCACGAAGCAGACCAGAACCACTGCAGTCCAGCTTTCAGAAAAAGTACCTGTCACAGCTTCATCCGACGGTACTATAGCTTCTTCTGACGGAAGCACCTCAGAGTCATCTGATACTGAGAAGAGCACTTCATCAGATAATAAGAAAAATGACAGCAGTACAAATAAAAATTCCTCTAGTCAGATATCTCAGGAAGAGTTAGAGAAAATGATACAGGAGCAGCAGAAGAAGAGAAACACCAGCTCATCATCTTCATCAGGGTCTTCTTCATCGAAGAGTTCATCATCAGATAGTTCTGTATCTCAGAACAGCGCAGCGCTTGAGCAGTATATGAATCAGCAGAGCTCAGCATTATCCGGAGCCACTTCTGGTTCGACAGACACATCTTCATCTACAGTCTCAGACGTGACATACACTTCTGCATTTACTGTAGCCACTGGAGACAAGATGGACATCGACCTGTCGGTAGATGAGCTTGACATCCTGAATGTAGAGGAAGGACAGTCAGTTACAGTGACTCTCGATGCGCTGGAGGATCAGGAATTCACAGGTGAGATCACAAAGGTTTCTCATATCGGTTCAAACAGTGGCGGCTCCACGAAGTACACTGTCACCTGTCAGATCGACAAGTCAGACGATATGCTGGTAGGCATGAACGCTACGGCAGTCATAGATGTGGATTCTGCAGACAATGTGCTGACCATCCCGCTTTCCGCGGTTCAGGAAGAAAACGGTACTTCTTATGTCTACACGACAAATGACAATGGTACTCTCGGTGGAAAGACTACTGTAACTACCGGACTTTCCGATGATACGAATGTGGAGATCACCAACGGACTTTCAGAAGGACAGACTGTCTACTACAAAGACCTGTCTGGACAGGAGCTTACCAGCTCGCAGAATGACATGCAGAATATGGGAGCAAATATGCGCCAGCAGAATGGCGGCGGAAACGGAGGCGGACTTTCAGGAGATAATGGTGGCGGCACACCTCCATCAGGCGGAAACGGCGGTCCGGGAGGAAACGGAGGCAACTAATGGATGATAAAAAAATGATCCTCCTGTCCGATGTTTCAAAGATTTATAAAATAGGAGACAGTGTCGTCCGGGCCCTGGACCACGCAGATATGTACGTCGACAAGGGCGAGCTCGTAAGCGTCATCGGTCCTTCAGGTTCCGGAAAGTCGACGCTTATGAATATCATCGGATGTCTGGATACAGCGACCTCTGGCAAGTATTTTCTCGATGGACAGGAGATAGCGGATTATTCAAAAAATGACCTCGCAAGGATAAGAAATAAAAAGATAGGCTTTATATTCCAGGATTTTAACCTGCTGCCGAAGCTGACAGCCTATGAAAATGTCGAGCTTCCGCTCATATACCAGGGACTTCCGGTATCGAAGAGAAAAGAGCAGGTAGAAGAGGCTCTAAACCAGATAGGACTCTGGGAGAGACGTGACCACAAGCCGACTGAACTTTCCGGGGGTCAGCAGCAGAGAGTGGCGATAGCCAGAGCTTTAGCCACGCACCCGTCACTTTTTTTGGCTGACGAGCCAACGGGAAATCTCGACCAGAAGACGGGCGGAATGCTCCTTGACCTCTTTCACAGATTAAACGAGGAGGGCAACACGATACTTCTGATAACACACGATGCGAAGGTCGCAAAAGAGGCGTCCCGCTCGATAAAGATCCTCGACGGCCATGTGACAGAGGCTAAGGATCAGTCTGAGATAGAGGAGGTGGTCTGATGTTTGGATCTTCAGTAAAAATGGCTTTTGCGTCAGTCACTTCGAATAAACTCCGGTCATTTCTTACTATGCTTGGTATCATCATCGGAGTCATAGCCTTAGTAGTTCTCGTATCGATAACGACCAGTGCTACCTCGACGATCACTGATACGATCTCATCGATCAGCACGAATTCGATCACAGTCACGATCACTGACGATAAGGACAAGCCGCTGACTCTTTCTGAAATGGACGATATCACAGCTTTGGACGACGTAAAGGCTGCAGCTCCGTCGGCCACTTCTACCGCAAATGTAAGAAACGGTTCCGATACTGAGACCATGAAGCTTACCGGGACGACAGCTTCTTATCAGTCGATAAACGGAGTAGAGCTGGCGTCCGGGAGATTTATTCGTTCAGCAGATGTGACAAATCATTCGAACGTAGCCGTGATAAATGCAGATACAGCGCGAGACATCCTCGGCTGCTATAACACCTCGCAGGCGATAGGGCAGACGATCAGCCTGAACGGGATCCCGTACACCGTCATCGGAGTCGTAAAACAGTCTGATACGACCATTATGTCGGGCTCTTCATACGAAGCCTACGTGCCATTTACCTCTCTCGAGAGACTTTCTACGACAGTCAGGGAAGTCACGAGCTTCGTAGCAGCGCCGAAGAGCGACAGTGTATCGGACAAGGCGCAGCAGGAGATAAATGAGTACCTGCTCGCCAGATTTTCAAATGATTCGGATGCCTTTTCTGTGATAAATATGAAAGTCATCGCAGATACCCTGAATAAGGTGACCGATGTGATGGCCCTGATGCTCGGGGGTATAGCTGCCATATCTCTCCTGGTAGGCGGTATCGGCATTATGAATATCATGCTCGTATCAGTCACAGAGAGAACTAAGGAAATCGGTATCAGAAAAGCTATTGGAGCCACTGAAGGAAGCATTATGCTTCAGTTCCTGATAGAATCGTTAGTCATCTGCCTTATAGGAGCAGTCATAGGTCTTGTGATAAGCGCCATTATCATAGCGGCGATAAACGCCTTTACTGACTACACCTTCTGGCTCGATGCGAGAGTCTGCGTCATTGCGTCAGTCTTCTCCATAGGGATCGGCCTCCTGTTCGGTCTCTATCCGGCCAGAAAAGCCGCCCGCAAAGATCCGATCGAAGCCCTTCATTACGCAGGCTGAAAAAATAAATGACAGAATAGCACTCGTGTGAAATGAGTGCTATTTTTTGTTGACAAATGCTAAGTAAAAGACTAGAATAGGGAATGTTGGGATTAGCAATCAATCAGCCAGTTGGCTAACAGATATTTAAAGGAGTGATTTTTTTATGGCAGAAAAAAGCGGAAGTCTTTCGATCACGAGTGAAAATATTTTTCCGGTGATAAAGAAATGGCTGTATTCGGACCACGATATTTTTTACAGAGAGCTCGTAAGTAACGCCTGCGACGCTATCACGAAGCTCGAAAAGCTCGGGATGATGGGAGACTATGAGCTTCCAGATGATTATAAGGGAAAAGTGACCGTTGAAGTCAACCCTGAGAAAAAGACTATAAAAATAACCGATAACGGTATCGGAATGACAGAGGACGAGGTTGATAAGTACATTAACCAGATTGCATTTTCTGGTGCTACAGATTTCCTTGAGAAGTACAAGGACAAGGGCAGTGATGACCAGATCATCGGACACTTCGGACTTGGATTTTACTCAGCATTCATGGTGGCAGACCTCGTTTATATCGATACTTTAAGCTACCAGGACGGTGCTACAGCTGTTCACTGGGAGTGCGACGGTGGTACAGACTACACGATGCGTGAGGGCTCAAAGGATACCATCGGTACGACGATCACACTTTTCTTAAATGACGACTGCCTTGAGTTTGCGAATGAGTATAAGGCAAGAGAAGTGCTCGACAAGTACTGTTCATTCATGCCGACTGAGATCTATCTCATAAAGGCCAATGCTCCGGAAGAGTACGAGGAGATCGACCCGTCCGATAAGAAAGACACTGATAAGGTCATCGAGGAGATCCATCAGGAAGCCGAGTACGAGGATAAGAAAAAGGACGACGGTACTACTGAAAAAGTGCTTAAGACTCCGGCAAAGGACAAGCTGAAGATAGTAAAGCGTCCTGTTCCGATAAATGATATCCATCCGCTCTGGACGAAGAATCCGTCGGACTGCACGGATGAAGAGTACAAGGATTTTTACCATAAGGTATTCATGGATTACAGGGATCCGCTTTTCTGGGTTCATCTGAACATGGATTATCCGTTTAACCTCAAGGGTATCATCTACTTCCCGAAGATAAATTCGGAGTACGATTCGATCGAAGGCACGATAAAGCTGTATAACAACCAGGTATTCGTAGCTGATAACATAAAAGAGGTCATCCCTGAGTATTTCATGCTCTTAAAGGGTGTCATCGACTGTCCGGACCTTCCGCTCAATGTATCGAGATCTGCTCTTCAGAATGACGGTTTCGTCGCAAAGATCAGGGACTACATCTCAAAGAAGCTGGCTGACAAGCTGATCGGAATGGAGAAGACCGATAAGGAAACCTACGAAAAGTACTGGGATGACATCAGCCCGTTCATCAAGTTCGGCTGCCTGAAGGACGAGAAGTTCTGTGATAAGATGAACGACTATATCCTCTTCAAGGATATAAATGACAAGTATGTGACTCTGCCTGAACTCCTTGAAAAAGATGCTGCTTCTCATGAGTCTGATGATGAGTCAACTGAGAAGAAGGATGACACCCAGAACGAAAAGAAGGACGACGAGCCGATAAAGGATGAGGACAAGACTGCTATCTACTACGTCACTGACCCTAAGCAGCAGGGTCAGTACATCGATATGTTCAAGGCGAACGACATGGATGCCGTGATCCTCGACAGGACTATTGATACATCCTTCATCACACAGCTGGAGCACAGAAACCAGCACTATAAGTTCCTGCGTATCGACGCCGATGTCACGAAGGCACTTTCTGAGGAAACTGATCCGAAGGAACTCGAGGAAGACCAGAAGACTCTCGACGAGATCTTCAAGAAAGAGCTGTCAAAGGA
>Ga0256407_10006741_pt1 | contig 17603 bp, 13 predicted proteins | sample RumenRJG_04DNA_FD_193489 | JGI IMG/M metagenome (GOLD analysis project Ga0256407, IMG submission 193489) | Bovine rumen microbial communities from Lethbridge, Alberta, Canada - RJG_04 | ecosystem: Host-associated > Mammals > Digestive system > Stomach > Rumen | place: Canada: Alberta...
GCTAGCAACGGCGGTCTGCGGCTTCAAAACGGCGGGGGAAAAATCGCCCGACGTCTGCTTTTACCCGCACAATACGTACTTTGAAAGCGACATAACCACAGGAAAAGTTAAATACAAAGATAAGTATGCGGTAAACCGTGGCTTGAAGTCTGAATCGTACATGGTTCATTGGGGAAGCGGCAACACGACGCGCGCCGATTATCTGTAGGAAGTATACAGACTAGACCGTATCTCCAGAGGGAAACCCGTAACTCAAACGGGCCTGAGAGCAGCGAAGCTAAAGATAGCGCTAAAAGTATTCGTAAGAAGAGTCGTTCGCAAAATCAAAAAGATAGTAAAATCGAAGGGTCGACGTTGATTGAAACGAAACGTCCTGGCGGAACGTCGCCAATAATCAAAAGGGCGTCAAAACGTCCATAGTTCGCTAATATCAATCGTTTGGAATAATCGAAGTCGTTTTGACGGAACAAGGCTTTTGCGTCAAGTCACGGCGTTTCGCAACGAATTTGGCGAATTATAGGGGACTTAGCATAAGAGCCGCTCCGATTTCGTCGGAGTTTCAATCTTTGACGAAACCGACTTTGACTCTCTGTCAGAGCGCGCGCATATCCGTCCTCATGTGCCGTTTGCCGAGACGTGTCGCCAAAGTCGTAGAAACTAAGTTACTTGAGCTGGAGTACAATATGGACTACTACGTTCGCAGTCAACTGCCGATACTTGTCTTTGAGAAAGAACCTGAATCTTTGGATCGAGCGTCAATTCGGCAAGCGTTGAGCGAAAGGCCGTGTAACCTCGTTTTCGTCGAAGTCCAAGACAAACTATATGGCGTCGTAAGTTATGGAGACATAAGTCGCGCCGAAAACGAACGAGTCCCCGTCAATAGGAGTTTTACTTCGCTTAAAGACCGACAGTTCATGCAGGCTCGTGAAATCTTTCATAATCACGATAACATCCGAGAGATTCCCGCTTTAGACAATGAAGGACGGCTCGTCGGCATGTACTCCAAGAACGACGATCTCCTGTATCTTGAATACGACCGTCCATGGGAAGGCAATCGTTATGCGCGTTCCTTTTTAGAAAGTCTGAAGACCGTGCGCATCGTCCGGACGCCAAGGGACGACGTCCGGCGGCGAAAGATCGTCGACCGCTGGATCGAGGATTTTCAGAATTACGGCGTTTCCTGCGAGTTGATTGATTTTAACGAGATTTCCAAACTGCAACATGAGAATACCCCAATACTCTTGGTAGACGAGGAAACGAATATCGGCGCGAGGACGACGATTGAACTTCTCGACGGCGACGAATACCTCGTCGGCGTCGTCCAAACCTTCCGACGCTTTCGACCGCGAGCGTCTGAACACGCGTATGACGAATTAATCGAAGCGCTGGCGAACTCCGGGATTAAAATTTATAACTTGCGCTATTCCGAAGACGAGAGTACAGAAGGACGTCGGCGTCTATGGAAAGGAATGCGCGAATGGTCGGAGCGAGCGGCGGCGCAAGATTGTCGTTCCTACGTCACGCCCTCCTACGCCAAAAATTTCTACGGAGAACTCAACGTCGGAGATTATGCCAACCAAGTCGGCGGAAAATTACCCTTCTGCCTCGTGACCAATAGCGTTTATAATAGTATGAAGGACGTCCAGAGTCCTTATCTCAATGTCGTAAACGGTCGGCGCGTGACCGTCGGTCAGCCGCAGGAGGCGGAGCGCGTCGTCTGGTTTTTCGGTCCATGCCTCATGGTCGGAAGTTACGTAGAGGACAAGCATACGATCGAGAGTTTGCTCCAAGCGCGGCTCAACCGAGAGGGATACTCCTGCAAAGTCGAAAACTGCGGATGTTACGAAGAGACGCCATATCAGGAAATGATTCATTTGGCCTCGTCTCCAATTAAACCGGGCGACGTCGTCGTGATTTATTTGGACAACCGTTTTTTTGACGACGCAGAGAATATCGACTTAATGGAGGTTCTCGATCAAAACGACGTTCCGATAGACTGGCTTCTGGAGCGCCCCACGCACTGCAATCACAAAACGAATCAGATTTACGCCGACGAATTGTTCAACCGTATGGCTCGCGACGGCATTCTCGTCGCTCCCGCGCCGAACAGAGATAAAATCGACGCCGTCGTACCCCGTGAACTCGTCGCAAACTCCCTTTACCTAGATCTTTACTGCGACAATTTCCATCCGTCGGCGGACGAATTGATCGGATTTGTTGGAATGCACGCCAATCCGTTCACGCGCGGACACCGCTACCTCGTCGAAACGGCTTCAAAACAAGTGGATCGACTCTTCGTAGGACTCCTTGAAGAAGAGTTGGGACTCTTCAGCTTCGCAGAACGAATGGCGATGGTCGCCGAGGGAGTCCGCGACCTCCCAAACGTTCAGATTATACTAAGCGGCCCCTTTCAAGGCACAAGAAACGATTTCCCGGAATATTTCCTCAGAGTCGAGCCTTCGGATATGCGCAAGAACGCCGAAGCAGATATGTTATTTTTTGCGAAAGCGATCGCGAAACGGCTAAGAATCACGCGCCGTTTCGTTGGAGACGAACGACACAATCCGAAGATGTCGTACTTCAACGAGCTGTTGAAGGAGATTTTGCCGCGTTTCGGAATAGAGGTCGTCGAGATTCCACGCGCTCAGGCGGCTAACCGTTCTATCACCGCCTCGGACTCGCGGCGCGCCGCCGTCGAGGGCGATTACGAAACTTTACGCGCTAATCTTCCGGAAACGACGCTCAATTTCCTCTTCGATATCGACGAATACGCAAAACGCCAATGCGGAGAAAACTAATCCCCGATTCTCTAAAGCTTTCTCAGGACTTCGCGACTTGAACGTTGCGAAGTCCTTCGTGCATGACGGACGTTGAGAATTGCAGCGATAACGTTACGGGCACAAGGACGACGGATGAAGTTTAATCAGTTTACTCAATGAAAAGATATTTGGCGTTCTCGCGTCTAGGGAGGAGACGGCGTTTCGCTATTAACGGGTTGAGTCGGATTCGCCCTTAGGCGGACGCCGTGTTCTCGCGTCGTCTTTAAAACAAAGATTTGACAATATTGAAGTCGTCAGACTCATGGGGAGAACCGTTGCTCGCGAAGAACGTTCACGAGTATGCGAAAGCGACGCTGGAAGTCTTTCCTATGAGCCATGTAAAAATCGTCACGAACGGTCTTCTACTTACGAAGATAAGCGACGCGACCGCGCGCACGGGGACGTCGAAGTACAAGCGACGCAATATCCTCCGACACGTAAACACGCGGAAGAGATCGTGTCTTTCTGCCGTGAAAGAGGAATTCGCGTTTCTCTCTCCGCGCCGGTGGGGTCGTTCCTTCTCTTTGGCAAGAATTCGACGTTTGAGAACGAGTCTGGCCCCGCCGATGCGTTGTGGCGGAGTTGCATCTTCAAGGGCTGTCATTTTCTTTACGGACACAAGCTGTTTTTCTGTGTAAAATGCTGGGCTGAGGAAACGTACTTCGGTCAAGATATGAGCGGCGCGTTCTTTGACGTCGTCGCGGGAAACGAGAACGGCTGGGAGATTCTCTCCGCGATGGAACGTCCGTTTTACGTCTGCGGGCGCTGTAAGTTTTCTTACCCTTAAGAAAAATGGAGCGCGCTGGGATTCTTATCCTGACGTCTTATTGGGCGGAACTTGAGAAAAGACCAAGAGTTCTCAAGCGTCGCGTTCTTCTCGATTCCTCTGTCGGCGTCGTCTTGTGCCAGTTCCGTCGGACGACGCTATCTCTGAAGTCGTATGGCGTTTTGTATCGCCATTTCCAACATGATCGGATCGATTGAATAATCCGCTTCGGAAGATTTGAGGCCCAAATCTAAATCTAGTTCTGAAGCAAAAACAAAGGAAGAAATCCGTTTTGTCGTCGGCAAGTAAGAAACATTCTGCGTCGCCAACGTTTCTAAGCAGCAGGGATTCGTATAATACTGGGGAAAAGTTTCGATCAAAACCCCGCCCGGCTCCATGTACAGACTGTTCGTCGTGTTCGCTCCGTGAGGGGAAAGAACAATTCGCGCCCGCTGAAAGTAACGAATCTGCTCTGCGACGCTTAATTCTTCGGGAACGATCGTGACGAATCCATACTTGTCGAGGAGGGCTTCCGGCGCGATCAGCTTGCGTTTGCCGATCCTTTTTACAAAGACACGTTCAGGATATTCATACGCAATCGGAGGCAGATTCGAAACAATCTTCTTTGCCGCTTCATGCAACACGACGGCGGCTTTTACTCTATCTTCTTCGTGAGGCGCAGGACAGTATAGTTTTTCAAAATGATACGCGTAGGACTGATCTAAATCTTGCGTCCAAAACGTCCGCGAAGCGTCGACGCCGACGAGAGAAAGCAATTCCTCGACAAAGGCGGAACGCGACAGCAGATACCGACCTTGATAGCCGCTTCGTTCCATGAGCCAAATCCGAACAAGGACTTCATACGTAAAGTGCCAATAATTTTCACTGTACAATAAAGCAAGAAAACACCAATCGCCAGACAACTGCCGAATCGGGTAGTTGTTCATCGACAGTCTACAGTTACGGACAAAGGGATCGCGTTTCTGATAATCGAACCAGTAAGCGTCGTTGACTCTTCCGTCGGCGTCCGTAACAAAACACACTTCGCTTCCGCCAAAGTTTGACGTTTTAGTCAGATACTGATTATCGTAAACACACAGATGAAAACCGTCTTGTTCGAGAGTAACGTCGCCCTCGATCTGAGGAAAACTTCGATGGTCGTAAAACGCGTCCAATTCTTTTAGTGTAACGACAGGAATATTATGAGCTCGGAGCGTCGCCTCCGATCGGATATACTCCTGACGGTCGTATATCCCGATCATAACGGCTTCAAACTCGCCGTTCTGAAACCATTTGCAAATATTCTCTGGGGAGTCTATCGGAGCTTTGCCAGAATACGTCTTCTGTATCGTTTCCTGTTTTTTGTCAAAGATACGAACAATCTGATACTCGGACGACCAGTCTCGGGCGACAATCGTTTCCAGATCATGACCGTAATAACCATAGCCCCAAAGCGCTATTTTCATCAGCAAACCCTATTTTTCTTCATTCTTTGAGGAAAGCTCCCCACTTCCGCCGCGAGTTGAAGGAAACCGCGACCGGCGCTCAGCGCCAACTCGCGCGCCGACGGCGCGACGCCAGACGTCTCATGCGTCGTATTCCGGAAAAGTCCAATGAATTCGACGTCACGTCGCGACTAATCCTTTTTCGTAATTCTAAATTGCAGGCGGAAAAGCTCCGTAGAAACGAATTCCGCGCAAAATAAGTCGCACAATAAAGTCCAGCCTTATTATACGAAAACCGACGTTCCTGACAACGGTTGAGACTTTTGGAATATAGACGAAACGAGTTGGAAATACGTCTCTCTTGATTATGAACGGCAATGACATGCCAAACTTTCCCCAGTTTTGGGGCTACACGGCATTGAAAATGACGATATTCCGAGTGATTTCGTCGATTTTCATGGGAATGTCCCCCTGAAGTCTCTGTTTTATGAGATTGGTTAAAATTCTCTCTCGACAAACGCAGCATGAACGAGAGCCGCTGAAGAAAACGTCCGCTCGTTGAAAGACAGGCGGAATCGTAAATTGTCGTCTGTGTGGAAAAGTCCTGAAAATAGGACTCAAATTATCGTCGCTTGGAGAATATCAGAACTTTTAGCGACGATATGACGTTTTCCTGCTGTTTTGTCTGCAAATCTGGGTATATTGTAGGGAGTCGTCGAGGCGCGTTTGGACGCCTGACAGTCGAAAATTGAACGCTTAATCAAACGACGCGAATGCCAATTCCTAAACGCGCGTCGGAAACGAATCGGCGAAAACCCGAAGAATCATTAATTAACACGGTACGCCACATGGATTTTTACACGCGTAGTCAGTTGCCGGTAATTTCATTCGAAGAAGAACCTGAAAACCTAGACAAAAAGCTAATTCGGCGAGTTCTTTGTGAAAAGCCGTGTAACCTCGTCTTTGTCGAGGTTCGAGATAAACTGTACGGAATCGTCAGCTCCGGAGATATTGCTCGAGCTGGGAACGCTCCCGTCCCTGTCAATCGGAATTTTACCGTGCTTAAAGAAAAGCAATTCATGAAAGCGCGGGAAATCTTCTGTGAAAACGAGGCTATTTGCGAGATTCCGACAACAGACGGCGAAGGTCGTCTGACAGGCATGTGCAGTAAGAACGACGATCTGCTATATCTAGAGTACGACCGTCTTTGGGAGGGCAACCGTTACGCGCAAGCATTTTTCGACAAACTCCGTCTGAAAACAATACTCGTCGTCAGAGCGCCAAAAGACGACGTAAGACGCCAAAGAATCGTCGACCGTTGGATAACGGAATTTCAAAAGTACGGCGTTCCTTACGAGTTGATTGATTTTGAAGATATTCCTGAACGACAGTTGGAAAAGAAGCCCGTGCTCCTAGTGGACGGAGAGACGCGCCTCGGAGCTAAGTCGGTAGTCGAGTTCATAGACGGCGCGAGCCTTGCCGAGCAGATCGTTACTTTCAGACTCTTTGAACGGCGCGCGTCTGAGCACGCTTATGACGAGCTGATCGAAAAGCTCGCAAATACTGGGGTCAAAGTTTATAACATGTTCTTTACTAGAGACGAAACCACGGAGGGTCGCCGCCGTCTATGGGAGGGTATGCGTAACTGGCCCAAGACGCCTGGCATAAACGAAGCCGTCCCATACGTTCTACCGTCTTGCGCTCAAGACTTCTACGGCGAACTCAATGTCGGGAATTATGCCGCCGAACTCGCAAAATTTCAGTTTAACATCAAGTCTAGCGGCGTATATACCCGGCTATCGGACGTCCAAAGCCGTTATCTGAACATCGTCGACGGAAAACGCGTGACAGTCGGTCAACCGCCGGAAGCAGAGCGCACGATCTGGTTCTTCGGGGCCTGTTTCGTAGTCGGCGCTTTCGTTGAAGACAAACACACGATCGAGAGTCTTCTTCAAGAGCGACTCAACCAAGAAGGATATTCGTGTAAAGTCGTCAACTGCGGATGTTGGGAAACGCCATACCAGGAAATGATACGAATCATAGCGACGCCAATGAAACCGGGGGACGTCGTCGTTCTGAATATAAACAACCAAACCTTTGCCGCCGCCGAGCCCGTTGATATGACGGAAGTTCTAGACCGAAACAACGTGCCGACAGGATGGCTTATGAATCTGCCTGGGCACTGTAACCACAAGGTCAATCAAATTTATGCGAACGAATTATTTGACCGTATGGTCCGCGACGGCGTGCTAACTAGCAAGACGGGACAAGAAGAGCGTAAAACAATGCTTGACTGCGACCTTGCGGTCAACTCTCTCTACTTGGACCTTCATTTCGACGGTTATCGCCCTGCCGAGGGCGAAAAAGTCGGAGGAATCGCCTTTCACGGGAATCCGTTCACGCTTGGACACCGCTATCTCATTGAATATGCGTCGAAGCATGTGGATCGACTCTTCGCGATATTGACAGAAGACGAAGCCGGATTGTTAACTTTTGCGGAACGCTATGCAATGGCGCTTGAAGGGACTAAAGACCTTCCGAACGTCACAATCGTGCCAGGCGGCCCCTTCTCCGGTTCCAGACATGATTTTCCCGTATACTTCGTTAAAACTGACCCCGAAGATATGTGCAGAAGATCCGTCTTGCACCTAGAGATTTTTGCCAAGGTCATCGCGAAACGTTTGGGAATCTCCTGCCGATTCATTGGAGACGAACGCCACAACGAACAGATGAGCGCCTTCAACGAGCTGATCAAGGAAATCATGCCGCGTTACGGGATTGACGTAATCGAGATTCCTCGCGCGCAGGCGAAAGGTCGCTCTATTTCCGCCTCCCTGTCGCGCCGCGCCGCCTTCGAAGGCGATCGCGAAACGTTACGCGCTAATCTTCCGGAAACAACGCTCAGGTTCCTCGTCGGATCAGACGAATGAACGCCGCGTTTCCTTGAAAACGACGGTATTCCGGCGAGAATTTTACGTAAATATTCGGCGACGAGGAGATTGGTCTGCCATTAGCGCCAACCCTCTTTTAAAAAGCGTTCAAGCCTAGACGCGCGCGTAAGAAGCGCTCAAAGCCGGTTTTTGTTTGGAAGACTGTTGCATCGTGTACAAAGGTCAAGACTTAACAATGAAAAGATATATCGTCTTTGTCGCGTCGCTGCACGCAATTAATATTTTGACGTCGTTCCGAGCGTGGCGAGAAAAAGTAAAATTCGTCATCTCCCCTAACCTTTCAGACGAATTGGCTCTTAAAGGGATCGACGTTTATAAATCAGACGAATTGACCGTCGAAATGCTCGGCGACGTTCCGATCGTTCTTTTAGACGACGATAAGACGTTCTTTGACAGCCAATTGCTCGATTTGTTCGCCCACTGTAAAACGCGTTTCGTTACCCGAAACCAATGGGTAATCGAAATGCTTGAAGATCCGTCTGTTCTAATTTCTCCGGCGTCAGCGCGTCTCGATATCTGCACGCGATGTCAGTTGAACTGCGTGTCATGTTATATGAGGCGTGATAAAAGGGAAACAACGGGAATCGGACACGTGACGCCTTCGCAATTCGAAACGTTTCTTGAACGGAATCCTTATCTTCGAAATATTGAGATATCAAACAGCGGAGAGCCGTTTCTTCACCCGCAAATGCATGAAATCCTTGAAATCGCCCATAATCACGACGTAACACTGACATGTTTCACCGGATCTAATTTCAATTATGTTACAGAGCAAGTACTTGAAGATCTTGTAAATTTCCGTTTTAAAACGATCAACATAGCGTTAGACGGCGCAAGTCAAGAAACCTATTCAGCTTATCGCAGAAACGGAAACTTTGACCAAGTTATCGCCAACATCAAGAAACTCAACGAGATCAAGAAACGGGAACATTCGAACTATCCTAAATTGTACTGGCAGTTCATCGTCATGAGCCATAATTACGACGACGTTCCCCTCGCAGAAAAAATGGCGAAAGAACTTGGAATGATTATCTCTTTCCGAGATACTTGGGATTCAAATGAAAAAAGCAAGCTCGAAAAAATGCTCTCTTGCAGAAAAGGGGAACACGGCGAAGAGCAAGAAGCCAATCGCCAAATTGTCACGGGTAAAAAGAACACGTTTAATTCTTGGTGCAGGGATCTTTTGATATTTCCCCAGATAAACTGGGACGGACGGTTGCTCGGATGCTGCCAAGTATATTGTAGCGATTGGGGCGTGAACGTTTTTGACGTCGGTCTTACAGAAGCGTTAAATAGCGACGTATATCGAAAAACGCTTCTCGCGTTACTAAAAGCGGAACCTCTTCCATATCCTCAAACTCCCTGCGCCACATGTGGGGTCAGACCAAAGACCGCTGAAGAAGCAGAAAACATTCTGACTCGATACACCCATCACTATGAGAAAAAATCACCATGACGGCTTTTCTCGTCAAAACGCCTCGTCTAAGTTACTCAGGATCAACGATTAGCAAACGTAAAAAGTTGCCGAAATCAAAACGTCCATTTTGTTCTATTTGAAGCGATTTGACGATGAGTAGTCTCGTCTGAATTTCGACAAGAGTATGGAAGCGTCGATGAAATCAGATCCTTTTGATCTGCGCAATTGGACAATTCTTAAGCAAACTTTGTCATGGTCGCGTGGCAAATTACGCAGTTTTTCATGTCGACTTGATTATTCCCATCGTTCTTTTCAAGACGGGGGTATACTGAGGACGAATTAATTAGGGTCCTTGCCCCCCCCCGACAACCTCCGAATTGAGCGAATTTGTCAAACGACTTAGGACTTATCCGAGAATAAATCCACGGATAAACATCAATAACCTTGCTAAAATAATCATTCCCTCGCCAGAGTCGACAAGGCGCGGAAGGATTCGACTGTTTTTTCATAACGAAGACATAGTTTTCGGAAACGCTTTAGCCAAGAGTGAAGGGATTCCACAATCCAACGTTTAGCTCGAAATTCCGGATTCCTTTCCAACTCTCGCTTTTCCTCGTCCCGTCCTCGGATGTGGGGATCAAAACCGTAACCTTCAACAACCCCCGATTTACCGACAAATCCAGCGTCAAGACAGAGATTACACTCGGTCTGCTCTGGCGGTTTAACACGAACTTCAAGGCTCCGTCTAACAAGCGCGAATCGACGTCGATTGGCTCCTTCGACCACTATCGACAATGGAATTCCGTTTTGATCGACGAGTACTAACCATTTACTGCCGTTTTTTCCCCCTATTAGTTGGATTTGGTCCGACTGCTTCCCGTGCCAACGGGGCTTTGATTTGGCAACCGTCCGCCGATTGCCATTTCCAATCGATTCCCTTTAACTCGTCGTATTTGCATAGACCTGCCTGCCAAATTCGTTCAAAGAAGCCCGCTTTTGCCCAACGCTGAAAACGGTCGTGCAACGCCGACGAACCGAGACCGCCGAACAATTCGCGAGGAATTGCGTTCCAAATGACGCCCGTTCGTAAAACGTAAACGATCGCTTCAAAATACGTCCTGTCGTCGTATTTACGTTTGCAACCTGCTCCCGTCTTGCGCTGGTATTTTTGCGAGGTTGTTTTACGCAACTCCTCTTGAGTCGGGATAAGAGGTTCAACTTCAGACCATAATTCGTCGGATATTTTCCAAGTTTGTGTGCGCGACATTATTTCCTCTCCTTATGCAAAGCTCAGGAAATATAGTAAATGCACATGGCTTAGTAAACTGCTATTTTCGGATAAGCCCTTAGAATGTTCTTCAAGAGTTCTCGAGGCTATCTGGGTTTGGAAAGTTTTACAGAATATAAAACCTTAATGGTTAATCATGAAACGACATATCGTCTTTGCGACAACGGCGCACGCAATAAATACATTGAAATCGTTCCAGGAGTGGCGAGAAAGAATTGAACTTATCGTCCCCCCTAGCCTTGTCAACAAACCGGAACTCAAAGGAATTAACTTCCATACCCCCAGCGAAAAGCCCGCCGAGGAGTTCGGCGACACGACGACTGTCCTGTTGGACGACGACGTGACGCTTATCGACAGCCAACTTCTCGATTTCTTCGCCCAAACCAAAACGCGTTTCGTCCCACTAAACCAATGGGTAGTCGAAATGCTTGAAAATCCGTCTGTTCTGATTGCTCCAGAATCTGTGCGTCTTGATATCTGCACGCGCTGTCAATTGAACTGCGTGTATTGTTACATGAGGCACGATAAAAGGGAAACGACGGGAACCGGACACGTGACGCCCTTGCAGTTCGAAGCGTTTCTTGAACGAAATCCTTATGTTCGACATGTTGAGATTTCAAATAGCGGCGAGCCGTTTCTTCATCCTCAAATGCATAAAATCATTGAAATTGCCTATAAACACAACGTACATCTGACGTGTTACAACGGCGCTAATTTCAATCACGTCACGAATAAAACGCTCGAAGCTCTTGTGGATTACAAATTTGTACACATCAACGTCGCGCTTGACGGCGCGCGTCAGGAAACTTATTCGATATATCGAAGAAAAGGAAACTTTAACAAGGTCGTCGCCAATATTAAGAAGCTCAACGAGATTAAGAAGCGGAAAAATTCGGACTATCCTAAACTATACTGGCAGTTCATCGTCATGAGCCACAATTACGACGACGTTCCTCTCGCAGAAAAAATGGCGAAAGAACTTGGAATGACCATCTCCTTCCGAGACACATGGGATCCAAATGAAAAAAGAAGGCTTGAAAAAATGCTCTCTGAGAGAAGGGCAAAACATGGCGAAGAACAAGACCCTAGTAGCAAAATAATTGAAGACAGGAAAAATACGTTTAATTTTTGGTGCAGGGAACTGTTGCTGCATCCCCAGATAAACTGGGACGGACGGTTGCTCGGATGCTGCCAAGTATATCGCAGCGACTGGGGCGTGAACGTTTTTGACGTCGGTCTCACAGAGGCGTTAAATAGCGAAGTCTACCGAAAAACGCTTCTCGCGCTGCTAAAAGCGGAACCTCTTCCATATTCTCAAACACCCTGCGCTGCGTGCGAGGTTAGACCAAAGACCCCTGAAGAAGCGAAAAACATTATGGCTCGGCATGTTCTCCACTATGGGACAGACGCTTAAACGGTTTTTCCTACGGTTTTAGAGGTAAAAATCGGTTGTTTGCCAAACTAAATTTGACGTTCTTCTTGTATAGCGCGTAAAGAGTAGCGAGGGATTCCGATTTATTACCCGGTTTATCACCCGGCGCTTTGATCCAATTGAAAGGGATAGAAACAACGATCGAGTTTTCTCGGAATTCGTAAACGTCTTTCCCGTAAAAACTCGTGACGATCGGAACGCCTCTTCCCGTTTTCTCGCTAATATCCAGCTGGAGAAAAAATCCCGAAAGTTTACGGGTGACCGGAACAGATTCTCCTGCAAAAAAACCTTGCATTATCTGTCCTGGCGCCAACGCCTCAACGACGTCTTTTATGATATTTTCAGAATCTTCGCGGTTCCGCCCCACGGCGATCCCACTTCCAGTTCGCTCCCTGTCGCGCCGCGCCGCCTTCGACGGCGATCGCGAAACGTTACGCGCTAATCTTCCGGAAACAACGCTCAGGTTCTTCGTCGATATAGACGACTACGCAAAGGCGCAGAGTCGCGAAGAGTAATCTCTAAATCTCTGTTTCCCGAAGCGTTTCTTAGGACGTCGAAGCGTAAACGCGACGACGTCCTCTGTGTAAATAGGGACCAGAACAAAGAATACTCCAATTTCTAAACGCGAAACGCGGCGCCGAGTCGGTCTTTTTCGAGGAGGCGTCCGGCGAAATCTTGGTCGTTGTATACGCTCCCAACCAGAACTGAGAGATCGTCACTAAAGACAATGTTCTCGGGCAAGTCTTCAAAACGGGACGACAATCGCGTCTCGCTCGTCCCGATCCCGACCTCTTTGCTAGCGATTTCTCGTGGAAGGTCGATTAGAAGAAAACTATTTCTCCGCCTTGACGCCCAGCAGCGCCCACCGCAAAAACGGCGTCCGCGAAACGATCGCGTTGAGCCCGTAACCGACGGCAAATCCCGCCGCGCCGGTGAGGACGTATACGAGAATCACGGGAAGATTCGCGCAGCAGCGGCTCGCAACCAACGCCAACGCGCTAATTCCCAGATAGTGAAAAACATACAGACCGAAACTGCGATTTTTCAGCCATGTCGTCACGGCGTTTTCGAAATTGAAATACTTATTGGAGACGCCCAGTATTGTTAGAATGGCAAGCCATGCGAATCCGACAGAAAGAGGACTGATAAACGCCGGGTCGGCGGCGAAATTCTCGCCGAAATACTCGTTGCAATACGGTATGAAAAACGCGACGCACGCGACCGCAAGCGTCGTCCAATATCGGCTGAGTTTGTCGACGATCTCCTGACGCGCGAAAACGTAATACCCCAAAAAGAACGCCGCGCCATAGACGCCAAAACGATAACAGATAATCACGGGCGCGTTCAGAACTTGAGCGAAAAGCCACAGTACGACGCCCAGCGACACGACGCCTAGGAACGGAAGCTTTCCCGCAAGACGATACAGCTTTCCCTTCTCGAATTTTCTCAAGAAATAGAGCGTCAACGAAAAAAGCCACAGCAGATGCAGAAACCACAGAACGCCCGTCCCCGAGAGCGTCATGATGAGAAACATCATCGGCTTGGGAGTCTCCGCCGGGATTTTCTCAAAAACGCCTAATAGGCTCATGTTTACCCATCCCTGAATCCATCCGAAGAACAGTACGCCGACGGTCGACGGGACGAGGAGCTTTCGCGTCCTGCTTTTTAAGTATTCCTTCTCCGAACGACCGTCCAAATAGAGTCTCGACGAAATCCCGGAAATCAGGAACAAAATCATCATAAACCAAGGGTACAGCAAGTATTGAACGACGTCCCACGGCTGACTGTATTTCGACGGTTCGTTCGCCCAAAACGGTCCCGGCCCTCCTTCGACGCCCTCAGCGTTGTACATGTAGAAAACGTGGTAGATTACCACGAGGATGACGACGCTGAATCTGATATTGTCGAGGTAACGTCTTCTCATAACGGCAGATCGAATATGCAAAAAAGTTGAAACCAATCTTCTGAATTCTTGATACTACCGTGACGCCGCGTCAAAGTCAATGTTTTTCGAAAACGGCGTCGTCGCGACTCTCTGCGAAACAACGAGTTATAAGAACTTTGAGATTCACGGCAACGATCCTTAACGGCAGATTCAAATCGTCCTTTAGGCGCGCTTTTCTTGCGGTTTTAGGGGCAAATTAACTGTTGTTGTTTGTCGGTCTAAATACGATCTTCTCGTATAGCGCGCCAAGAGTTGGGAAAGGCGACCGATTCGTTCGTAGGAGATCAGACGGCACAGCGCGTCGGTCACGCGACCGTACTTGCGATAGAAGAGATTGAACAACCAGTAGGCCGCCCGCTGGCGTTTTGCCGCAGGTCTACGACGGTAGATGTTTTTCAGACTGTAAACCTGCCGATAAATCCACAGATATCCTTGACGCAGTTCCTCCGCCGTCATCTCTTTCGGCTTAAAGACCACGTTGGCGGTGTTATATAGCGACAGATCGTCGGTCGTAATACGACCTTCCGCCTTCATGCGATCGTAGAGCGCCGTGCCCGGATAAGGCGTTAGAATGTGCGAAGTGACCGTCTCGATGCGGTTTTTGACGATCCAGTCGAGGGTGGTCTGAAACGTCTCCGGCGTGTCGCCGTCCAGCCCGAAAACGAAGCTCCCGTTAATCATAATTCCCCGTCGATGAATCTCTTCGACCGCGCGTTCGTAGGCGTCGATATGATTCTGGCGTTTATGAACGCTCGCGATAGAACTCGGCGAAACGCTTTCAAAGCCAATGAAGAGGCTCCGGCATCCGCTGTCCCGCATAAGATCCAGCAGTTCGGGATCATTCGCCGCGTCGATCGAAACGGCGGCGTTCCATAGAAGCCCCATAGGGCGGATTCGTTCGAGAAAAGCCCGAGTCCAGACGCGGTTGCCCGCAAAATTATCGTCGATGAACATGACGTGCTTCTGTCCGATCGTCTTAATGTCGCGAATCACGTCTTCAATGGGGCGGTTGACATATTGGCGCTCCCGACTGCTATTGTAGCAGAAATCGCAGCGGAACGGACAGCCACGACTCGTATGAACGACGTTGCAGAACAGATAAGGCTGCGCGGCGATCATATCGTAGGCGGGCGAGACGATATCCTCGCCCCGAAGGCGTCCTTTGCAACGATATCGTTTTTGCAGGCGTCCGTTTTGCAAATCCGCCATAATATCGGGCCAAGTTCCCTCCGCCGCGCCGATGCACAGCGCGTCGAAGGCGTCTTCGGGGATGAAGTCGGCGGCGGAGGTGATATGAATCCCGCCGGCGACGACGGGAACGCCCCTACGGCGATAAATTTGGGCAATCTCCATCGCGCGTGGCAAGACGTCGACCGTCACGGAAAGCCCTACGACGTCCGGGGCGTCTGAAAAATCGACGGAACCAACGTTCTCGTTCTCAACCGTAACCCGATGCTTGGGCGTGAGAATCGCCGCAATCGTCAGTAGCCCAAGCGGCGGCGCCATGTGCAATTTGAGGTCGGTATCCATAGGACGCTTGATCATGCGCGGTTGAATCAGCTTGACAAACATGGCTCGCCCCTTCCAGGTCTAACGTGGCTCCTGATCGGCTTCCCAACGCCGCCAAATTTCACGGCAAAGAAACGCGGTTCACCCGAATTAACGAAACAGTTCGAAACCGGATAATACGCCAGAAACGCATAAATGTCAATGCAAAATTATCAAGAAACAGTAAATATATGCCACATTACAGAAAATTAATATCTAATATCATTCATTGATCGTTTGATTCAAGAGCGGCGGAAAGTCAATTTCAACGGCAAAGGGACGTCGCATAGAAAAAGATCAACAATTTTTTCTAGGCGAATAGACTTTCAAATATCTCTAAGGTTTCCGGACTCATTCTGCGAACATATCCGGAAAAGGAAACGACTGACAGTTTTCCGTTCTTATCGAAACGAAGCGATTTGAGCGAGTCGTCGGAGGGTCCGAAAAGGAGTCGCGGGACGAATTCGTCCGGCATGATTCGCGGTTCGATGGAAGAACCGTTCCCCGACGCGGCGCTTTCGGAGCAGCATGTTATCGGCTTCTGATGAGGCGCGAAGGAACATGTCGGAGCCTGATTCGATTCGTTCGTTCGCGGACGAACGCCTTTCGGAACGATCGCGCCGCGAACGAGACCGGTTTCTCGAAGTTGATATTCAAACGCGGGTTCAGCTCTATCTACGGGCAATCGGGCCATAACCGCCAACTTGCCGTTTGCCAGAGCGACAGGAAAGATCACGTCGCCAACTTTGACCTTTACCAAAGAAGGTTCCCGAAGATGACGACCGCCGTATACGACGCGAATCGGTCCAGCGTCCCCCGCCTTCTTCAACTCTTCGACGCGATCTTTCGCCCAGAAAACCGTATACCCGTCCATACGCGCCTCGCTTAGGGGACGTCGGAAAGAAAGAGTTCGACAATCTCACACATTCGGCGCGCCCGTCGCTAAAACATTGTCGAATATCATTGTCGAAACGTGATTTTCCAACGCCCCTTCTGCGCCGTTTCATTCTAATTTTCCATACGTTTCGTCGTCCACGGGCTCGCACCACTCGGCGCTGGCGTTCTCGCCGGGAATCTCCTGCGCGAGATGCTGGAACCAAGAATCGGCGGCCGCCCCGTGCCAATGCTTGACGTTCGCCGGAATGTTGACGACGTCGCCGGGATGCAGTTCTCTGGGCTCCTTGCCCCATTCCTGATACCATCCGCGTCCAGAAACGCAAATCAACATCTGTCCCCCGCCCTTGTCCGCATGATGAATATGCCAGTTGTTGCGGCAACCGGGTTCAAAAGTAACGTTGAACGTAGGGATCTGCGCCGTCGTAAGGGGCGCGAGATAGCTCCGACCGATAAAATACTGCGCGTAAGCGTCGTTCGGTTTTCCAACGGGAAACGCCGACAGCCCCGAGGGAACGCCGGGGGGAAGCTCGGTCTCTTCGTCGTCGCCGTAGACCTCTTGAATCAAAGGAAACGTACTCCACGCCTTCGGCCAACCGCAGTAAAACGCCAGTTGCGTTATGATCTCGACGGCTTCCGCTTTAGTAACGCCGTGTTCTTTCCCGATCGTAAGATGGGCTTTAAGCTGAGGATACTGTCCCGCCGAGAACAAAGCCGCGATCGTGATCATGCTTCGGTCTCTAGGCGAGAGTTCCTTTTCACGCGACCAAACTTCGCCAAAAAGGACGTCGTCGTTCAACTCCGCAAATTTCGGAGCAAGCTCGCCAAGATTGTCTCTTCCCGCAGTTTGTTTCTTCATTTTTTTCGCTCCTTTCTGTTCGCTATCCTGCGTTTTCACGTCGGTTTTGTCGGACGCCGTCTGCGATCCCCGCTCTTCGGAACTAGAAAAGACCAGCCCGGCGCCTCCGCATACGGCAAACGACAAGAGCGCAAGCGCCGTAACCAAATGTTTTTTCATCGGCATTCGTTGAAACCTCCAGTAGTTCTTCGCGCGAATACTTAAAAACCAATTTCGACGCTGAAACGAAACGCTCTCGC
>Ga0256407_10006743_pt1 | contig 17600 bp, 11 predicted proteins | sample RumenRJG_04DNA_FD_193489 | JGI IMG/M metagenome (GOLD analysis project Ga0256407, IMG submission 193489) | Bovine rumen microbial communities from Lethbridge, Alberta, Canada - RJG_04 | ecosystem: Host-associated > Mammals > Digestive system > Stomach > Rumen | place: Canada: Alberta...
GTTCTTCAGTCTTAGGTTCTTCCTCTTCTTCAGAATCTTTAACCTTGTGATTACCTAACTTACCGAAGATTGATAATATTGCAAGATCCGCAACGAGTTTACGTTTCTTATTCTTAGGAATTGTAACACCCGGCATAGCATCAATTGTATCAACAAGATTTGTTAATACGATTCTCTTCTGCTTTGGATCTTTTGTCTTTGATGCTGCATTCATACCAGCTGCAACACATGCAGAAATTGATGTATTCATAACACGTAATGCAGATGAAATGTTATGGAAGATTTCATGACACATGATCGATACAAAGTATTGACCAAATAATGTCGGATCATCCGGAACATTCTTTTCGATGAATGAATTATAAGTAATAATATCGATTGGTAAACCATTAAGCTGGAAGCCTTTTGATTTACTGATCGTGATCTTGTTCTTAACCATGTTATCGACAATTGGTGTTGCAACATTACCAGGACCTTTACCCATATGAGTAAGAACCTTGAATGTTAAACGACAATTGAACTGATTTGACATTTCATCCAATGCTTGATTGAACTTCTTATGATTTACAAGTTCATGATAATTGATCTTCTTAAGACGTTCTTGATCTTTACCAAACTCTTCACGAATTTCATTGATGAGTTTAACGGCCTTCAAGATATGAGAGTTATCAAACTTCATGTATGAGATATCAGCAACTGATACCTTCTTATTCTCATCAGCTTCCTGATATACAACCGGTTTAACAAAGTCAATACCTTGTTCCATCATGATTGCGTAACCAAGATTACGAGTGTTATCATATCTTGACATAAGATCAAGTATAGATGCACTTTCATCAATACGTTCATCCATGCTAACTTCATCAACTTCAACACCACCACCGATGTCTGTTGGTGAAGCTGGTTTAGGAGCTTCCTCGCCAAGTTCTTCAGTTAATGGATTCTCATAGTTCTTGAATTCCTCAGAGATTGGGTTTGCTGATTCATGTAATGAAGTACCGATTGAGATATCATCTTCATCAGTGAAGTATGCTGGCTTATAATTTTCGTCATCATCTTCATCACACTTCTTATCTTCGAAATCATCATCCTTCGGAATAATACCCTTACCTTTTAATTTCTTAATAAGAGCAATTGTTTCGGGACAACATGGATTTGGAGTATCGATCAAACCTGAATCATATACGAGGATTTCATTACCCTTTTCATCAACATGACGTGAGATAACTTTACCCTTTGAAGGGTTAGCTTCTCTACTGATGTGAGCCATTAATTTATTCTTCTTAACACAATCATGCTGGAAGTTGTCTAACTTATCATCTACACGCTGAGATACATAGTCCATTACAGCACCAATTGATTGTATAATAGCTTTAGCATTACCAGAAACATTTTTAACTGGTGGAGCTATGATTACATCTCCTTCAACCTTGATATTCTTCAATGAAGGATCACTGAGAATATTGGTTGAAGGAATTCCATACATAGCAGCTACAGATTCTAAAGCAACCACTAAATCTTCCGATTCATTGATTGTTGTAGTGATCTGTTCCATTGTAATCCCATTATCCATAGGATTACAAATATTGAATTCTGACATGTGGAATTCCTCCTTTCAATATTTATTTTAGATTATGTAGCAGATGTTGCTTCAGTATTTGTAGCAGCTGGAGTTTCTTCCTTCTTAGCAACAGTACCCGATGCTTTATACTCTGTAAAAATTTGCTGAAGCAATGCATAGTTCTTACCAAAGACGCTATTTTGGTATGCTTCATAGTCATTCTTGTCCTTAGGACAACCGATGAGAGCATTTGTACAACCTGCTGAAACAACTCTTTCTGCACGAGAAGCAGCTTTGGCAGCAGTAATTAATTTAGTATTAATATCATTTTGCTTAGCTGCTTCTTGATTAGCATTAGAATCATTATCCTTGGTACCAGTATTCTCGATCTGTTGAGCATTTTCACCAGCAGCTTTCTGTTCAGCTTCGAAAGCTTTCTTTGTTGCTTCATCCATCGCAGATTGCAATTCTTTATTAGCTTTCTTTACTCTTTCATTATATTCACTGAAAATTTTACCTAAACCATTTTTAGTACCGATTAGGTTATCATAAATATCATTAATGACTTGACTGGTAACAGGAGTATCTACGCCTGGTTCAGGAGTACCATCTTTACGATTGTAAAGAATATAATTTACAAGAATCTTTGTACGCTTTTTATCAGTATTCTCAGCAGCTTTATCCTTATCACCTTCATTATCACTTGTTGAATTTGTGGTCTCTGATATGATAAGATCTGCGATTTCAGATGGATATAAAGATTTCTCAAATTCAGTCAACCATTGTGAAGAATGATCATCTTTATTAAATTCAGATTCTGATGTAAATTTACCCTCTTTCAACTGAGAAATCATTTCATTTACTTTTACTTCAGGATGTAAGTTATCGATAGCTCCTGCCTGAATCTTATACTTAACATAGTTTTCAATATTAATTGAGAATGTTCCAGCATCAGCAGCTTTACCAATTTCTTCTACAATACTCTTGCTATCTTCAAGAGACTTGAGAATCTTTGCATAAGTCTTTTCCCATGATCTGAAATAATTTGAAACGATATTATCCCAGAATGCCATGATCTTAGCCCAGAACTTTGTAAATCCAGCATGAGCCTTTTTGGTTGTTTCATTATTATTCTTAACAACCATTGCTTTTGGAGTTGTAGTTTCATCTGCTTCCACGATAAAAGCTTCTTGCATTACTACATCGCCATTATCTGTTTCGATGTATTCTTCCTCATTATACATATAACCCGGAATCATTGTATCATCCATTGTATCTGAATATGATACTACAAGTGTATTAAGATAGTATAACTTCATGAGTGTACGTGTAAGAATATCACCTAATAATGCTAACACATCAGTTGATAATAATCTTGGAATCTGCCAATCTGTTGTATGCTTTCTTATATCAATGATTGTAGTCATAATGTTTATGATTCTCAATACGTTATTAGCTAACTTCTCAGAATCACATTCATGACAACAAGGCATGAACATCTTGCAAAGAATATCGAGCTTAGCAGTGATTGGATCTGTATCCTGGTTGCCCGGATTATCACGACGATAGTTCAGATCGTAATAAGCATTGCCATATGTAAGTTTGTCCATCCAGTTAGGATCTGAAGGGAACTGTACATCTGGACGATAGAATGGATTTTCATAATCCACTTTATTGAGATAATCACCAAATAGCATTCTCATTAATGATTGAGCTTCACCTGGCTCTACAGGATTCTTCTCAGGATCAACATACTTAACGATCAACTGGTTGAATGGTGATTTTGGATGCTTAACGATGTAATCCAATGCACAGGCAGTATTCTTATAGAATTCATGATTATCTGCTAATACGATATCACGGAAGTTGCAGTTAAATGGAATTCTACTACGAACTTCTGAATCAACTTTTGTAATGTGGAAGCATTCTGTGTATACTTCATCGAATGCACGTGAGTATTCTCTTGATGCAAACTTTGCAACTTCAGCTTCGGCAATTTCAGGAACATATTCTGATGCCTTACCATTGAATACTTCAAATACATTATTGAGTTTAGCAGAAGCTTTATCAAGTTGATCCTTCATTCCACCTGGAGATGGCATTGCTTCATCTGAAATCTTAATGTCTGCTTGCTTAAGAATGTAATCACAGAATGATGAGCATACCTGCTTATACTTATTCTTACCTGTATTATTCGGAGCTTTATTCTTGAGATAGCTGATGAATAAGCCAGCATCAAAAGATGTCTTATGATGAGCAAAGTCATTGATTTCACTACGAATAATATCAGCTTTTGCTTTATCAATGAAACCAACCATGATATTGATTTCAGATGAGTTATTACAAAGATCCGCAATTGAATCAATTGTAAATCCAAATCCAGTTTCACCAGATACATAGTTTTCACGCTTTTCTGAACGTGAAGTAAATGTATAGATCTTATGACAATCTGCTTCGAATGAAAGACCCATATGTGAATACTTTGATCCAGTGGCCTTCATAATTGACTTACTAAGTACCGGAGCAACACCTGCAGAGAATACGAAGAATAAAGGTTCCTTCTTCTTAGTATCGACAGATTCCTGAACAACTTCAGATTCAACTTCTTCACCGAACATTTCCATGTAACCCTGAACTGTTGATGAAGTGATCTTGTGTTCACGATCATCGAGTGTATCGAATGTTACCTTCGGAACTGCATAACGAATCATCTGTTCAAGGCTCATGATATTGAGCTTTAATGCAAATATGATAAACTTACCAATGTAAATTCCGAGTTCATGTTTACACTTAACATCACACTCTGAACAAGCTGATTCAGAATGCTTTTCTATAATAGTAGGAAGCTTTGCAACGAGGCTTCTTAAAGCCGCAGTAAAATGCATCTGATCAAATACTTTTGCATCTTCCTTGATGTGTTTAACTCTCTGAGAGAGTTCATGCTTCGTATAAACATCTCTCTTGAATACTTCATCACTAACCATCAATTCCAAATCTTCGAGACTTGTACTATTATTAATGATTGGAGTGCCGTTACTATCTGAAGTATTAACGAATGATGTACCACCATTTGTTTCAACGAACTTCTTAGCTGACATAACTGAGAACAGATTACAGTCATTTACTGATGGATGAATCATTCCTGTAGCTAAACTTTTATCAAGATTTGCCACGAATGTTGAGATATCTGATGGAGTAATGTAACGAATATGATATCCATTATTACATACACCATGAGATGTATCCTTGATATTTTTGTCTATTGATCTTACTTGCTTTAACTTATCATCGTATACTTTTGCAAGTTTATCAAAATGATGTAAGAAATGATCACAGAACTTGTATTTCTCACTCTTTGGAGTCTGATTTTTCTTATCAAGATTCATATTAAAGATCCTCTCTTTCTAAAAATTTAAATAATATTTTCCCACTATAGGAAGTTATCTGTGAGTTTCCTGTACATTTATTAATGATAAATTTTTCAATTTTCATATGTATATTATTATATTGATAAGAAATAAGAAATGTAAAGAAAAAGTATACTATTATAATTACAGGAGGAATTTACTATGACAGAAGCAGAAAAGAACTGGACACTTACATTCTTAGGAAAAGCCAAGAGAGCAGCATATGCCGATGGTTCAATTGTACCAACACATGTTGGTCATGCGACAATGTATCAGTATAAAAATCCGAGATATGAAGACTTGTTGTATACCGACACCTATGTTGGATCAGAAATGTTCGCGGGCAATGAAGTTGTGACACGTGAGGGACATCCAATCTTCTCAATGAGTTACGCAGGAATCGAATTTGTGCCTTTCGACATGTGTCCCGATGCACTCGCAGTATTACGAGAAGCATTACAGAAAGGACCGATCGAATATCCGTGGAATCTGAGAGGATGCAATGGCATTATTATTAAGGACACACAGTATTGTGTAAAGTACAACAATATGCCAAATTACACTACTGGCACGGAGTTCATCTTTGCTACAGAGGCCTTCCAGGATTACTGTGACAAACGGAACTTCGACTATGTCATGGATGATACGGTCGATATTATTGAAGAAATTTTAAGTGTTGAGAAAGAAATACCAAACTGGTTACTCTTTAGATGCGATTTCACAGGAGGATTCTTAAAGGGCGTTTATTAAGAGAAAGGGGATTTATATGGAAAATAATGAGAAGACCGAGAAGATCAAACTTGAAAATATTAAAGCGAAAGACAGCGTCATATCCGCAATCGGATATATGAGACTGCTCGATGAGCTTTATAAAGAATTAAAAACCAAGCATTCAGCATAAATATAATTTGTTTCAGGGGAGCATATGCTCCCCTACTTTTTTATTTTTTTCTATATTAAACGAAATGAACCGCATGCTAAAAGAACTTATAAAGGAAGTGATAAATAATGCGTAACACGAAGTGTCCTTTTTGCAGTAAAGTGTTTAATGATAAACATGACTATTGTGAGCACATCGTGAATCAACACAATGACCAAATTCCAGAAGATTGTGAAATACCTTTAGAATTTGCATATTCATTATTAGTCCATAAAAATATGGGCAGAGTATGTGTTATGTGCCGTAAAAATCCAGTACACTTTAATCAAAACACACTCAAATATGAAAGATTATGTGATGATCCAAAGTGCAAGGAAGCATACGTAAAAGGTATGAAAAACAATATGAAGAATGTTTATGGCAAAGAACATTTACTGAATGAATCTGAAATGCAACGAAAGATGATTTATAATCACGCTTTAGCACGAGATTACAAGTGGGATAATGAACACACTTTCCGTATTATAGGTTCATATGAAGAAGATTTCTTGAATAAATTGAAATCTTTGAACTGGAGTCCTGATGATGTCATTGCTCCATCACCAAATACATATACATATAAATGGAAAGATGGATCCGTCCATTTATACATTCCTGATTTCTATATTCCATCATTATCATTGGAAGTTGAAATTAAAGAGAGTGATAACCGTTCTGCTAGAATGGAACATTCGCGAGAAATTGAACATCTTAAAGATGCACAAATGGCTCGTGAAGCAGAGAAACGCGGGATCCATTACATAAAAATTGTTGATAAAAATTATGATCAATTCATGGCTGACTACATTGAATCTGATCATAATGCTCCTGAATAATGAAGGGGGTGAAAGTATGTTAGATCAACAAGGTCTTACACTCGCTGAAGTTAATAAACGTTATCCAAGTATATTCCAAAAGCTTGGATATGACGTTGCTTTGGATTATGATTCTACATATAAACCAAAGGTATTATCATCATTCGAGTTAGCTGTCAATAATATATTGACTTTATTATTGATGAAACCTGGTCAGTATCCAAGTATACCTGAATTAGGAATTGATATTGATCAGTATCTTCATGAATATGCAGATGATCCAAATATTACACAAACGATCATTAATAAAATATATGATCAATGTAATCGATTAAGATTAATGATTAATCTTGATATTGAATGTAGTATTGATAAATTATCAAATGGATTAAATGCATTAGTTGTTCAGATTACGGGTGATGAACAACTTGCTTATGGTGCTGAATCTAATCGAGTTATCATCGGTATTTCATATGATAAACTTAATCAGATTTATGCTCGTAAGCAATATATCAAAGCTTAAATAGAAAGGAAGAAAAAATATGAATAGTCACATAGTTGAAAAGACAATGCATTCTATTAAGAACATTGATAGACTTACAGATCTTGCTGCTATCGATGTTTATAATACAACACATGATACTATTAACAAGTATGAGATCATGAAGGAACATGCTACTGAAGAATACACTAATGAAAGTTTCTATCAGGAGAGTGTTCTTGCTGGTGTTCTCATTGGTGCGGGTGTTCTTGGTGTTGCAATATCTGCATTCTTCATCATTAAGAAAATTATCGATACAAAAGCAGCCGGTGATTCATCAGTTAAGTCTTCAGATGGTAAACCGGTTGCTGCTAACGTAGACTTACGTGATCCTAAGTCTGCTGAAAAATATAAGTCTGCAGTTGCTGCAAGAATTGAAAGTCTTAGTGATTCAACACAAATCAAGATTGCTAAAAAGGTAAATACTGAAGCATTCAATGCTACTTCTAAACAAATAGAAGACATCGTTACTAGTCTCCAATCAATCATTGATAATAAATCAGATGCAGATGAGATCTCAAAAGTTATTAATGGGATGAAATTAGAGGCTATCGATTTAGGAAAAGTTGTTGAAAATGTAGAAGAAACTACTACAAAAGCCAACTTTATTAATGCAATTGGATTAGATAATATGATCTCACTTGCTAAGCTGGTAAAAGATCTTGAGGATAAGATTAACGGCGTTGAGAAAACTGTTAATCAAAAGGGTGCTAATAAGAAGGATGGAGAAAATACCGTCGAAGTTCCTGACGATGTTATGAAGAAACTCAAGAATGATACCAAGGTAAACCAAAATATCATCGATGCTTTATTAACTTCAGCAAGATCTTTCATGGAAACAACAGATGCTTCTGTCGTTGGTGCTGCTAAGATTGAAACTGAAGCTAAGAATAAAACCGAAGAAGCTAAATCGACTGCCGGAACAGATAGTGATACCCCGAAGAATGCAAATCCTCAAGCACAGTCTGATGAGACAGCTACTCCAGTAGCACAAAACTCTGGGCAGAATATACCACCATCATCAACACCGAAAAATCTAAATTTTCAAGCGAGTGGATTTAATAATGGAAAACCAGCTGAACCTAAATCGGGATCAGAATTGGCTGACGATGGTTCATCATCGCAAAAACAACCAAAACCAGGGGATCCATTGTATCTCCATACAAAAATACCAGAGGGATCTAATGATAAGGCCAATGCGCAGACTCTTAATGAGATAATAAATATGCTTAAATCTGGAAAGTCTGATAAAGATGCCATAAATTATCTCAAGCTGAATAATTATTCAGAAGATCAGATCAAAGATTTCTTAGCTAAAGCAAAAGATGCTATTAGTGGTCCTAAAAATAAAATAATACAGGCTCTTACAGCAAAGGGTAAATCGCCAACTATTGCACAAAATATTGCAAATGAGATTTGTGATAAGTATAATAACGATTTAGTTCAGTATATGAATGCACAGATTGCTGCAAACCCTGGTAATGATAAAAGTGCCACATGGGCAAAAAATGAAGCATATAAAAATTGCATGATTATAGCCGATGCCATTGGTGTAGATAAAACATCAATTCCAAAACCTGATGAATCTGTTTCAGAACCATCTGAATCTGAAGAAGAAACAAAAACACCTGAAGAACCAAAAAAGGATGTAGATGAAAGTGCTTCTAAGGATACTCAAACTGAAAATTCTGAATATCCGGATGATGTAATGATAAATGAGAATCCAGAACTTAAGGAAGATCTTATTAATGATTTGGCTAACTACATGAAGCAATATCCTGATGAAAGTGATGATGAGGCTTTCCAAGTAAGAGGATTTAACACTTTAAAAATATCACCAGAAATGGCCAAAGAACTGAAAACTTCTGCACGTGAATTAGCTAATAAAGGAACATCTGAACCTGAGAAGAAACCAGAAGATCAAGTGAAAACTGAACCAGAAAATCCTCCAACATCAGCAGATCAGAATAACAACAATACCACACAAGTAACATATGGCAATGATGGTGAAATCATCATCAATGGAAAAAATACTGGTATTAAGAAGAGCTGGTCTGATGATATGAATGATCGTGCAGAAAAGATGATATCATATCTTCTCGAAAATAATTATAAAGAAATTGCAGCTGCTAAGAATATTATGTCTTTATTCATTAATAATAAATCTGGTGATCTTAAAACGAAATTAGAGAGGGTTCATCGAGCAAATTCAAATGATGTTAAAGCAAATAAATTAACTCCCGAACAAGCTGAAAAATTATCATCTGACTGGTATACTTTACTTATAGAAATAGCTAGAGGTTTAGGTGAAGATGAAAATTTTCCACCTGCTCCAGATTTTAAAGCATTGGTGCCATCTGAAAATAATGCCGATAAATCAAAATCGGAAAATGAAAATAAAGAAAAATCTAAACCAACTGCTTCTGATTTTGAAAACTTTAAGAATCCAGAAGCAAATCCTGAATCACAGCAGAGATTTAATTCTGAAATTAATAATGCTGATAAATCATCAACACAGTCAGTTCAATCTGATGAAGCTGCTCTTAGACAAGCTGCTCTTAATAGACAAGCTGAAGTTTCATCTGAACCTGAAAAAGTAGCTATTGCTGATGAAGATGTTAAGAACTTAATAACTTTCTCTAATATTCCGGAGAATTTCGCTAATGATATAAGTAAAACTATTACTGATGATATTAATAATAACACACCATTCGATGTTCAGCATATTAAGGACATAGCAACTAATTTATCAAAAGAAAATGGTGAAGATTTTGCAGTTAATGCAAAGCAAATTCAAAAGGTATTTAGAGATATGGCAGCAGCATGTAAACCGCAAACAGATGCAGTTAAACAATACATTGATGCTATTGATAAAACTGATATAAATAGTTTAAAGCCACAGGAAGCATCAGCTCCAGTTGATAATAAACCACAGTTATCACCAGAAGAAATGACCGATCAGATAGTTAATAATATCAATCAGATTCCTACTTCAGCGATCAATAATGCCAATGCATTAGTATCTTCATCTTATGATGATGCTACTAAACAGCAAATTGCAAAAGAAGTTATCAGTAAATTACAAAGTTCAGGACAGACAGCAGCAGCTGGATCATTTGCTTCAAGTCTTAAAACATCTTTGGGATATACTGATGCAGATCTCAATAGTTCTGAATTACCATTGTATGGATCTGAGAAAGGAACCTATGAACCTTTAACAGGAAAAAATCAAGCAATGAACATGATCAGTAACAATCCTGTTGATAATGGAATGATTGAAACAGTTGCTAGATTACGTAATGAAGGACTTGATGATGATCAAATTCGTCAAAAATTATTAGCTGCTAATTGGAAGCCGGAATTAATCGAAGGAATGCTCCAAAAAGTTAATAATATAGAAGTACAAAATAATCCTAGTCCAACATCAATTCCGAACCAAACAGGAGTTATTAATGTTGATGCTGCTGCAGAAAATGTCACACCACAAAATGCTCAAAATAATGAGTCCATTCAATATAATATTAGCAAAGCTTTGAATGATTATAAATCTACACCATTTGCACAAAGACATGTTGACGGCCTCAGTGCATATGGTTTGGAAAATGAAGTTAATAACATCATCACACGTGCTCAATCTTTAAGAAATACAGGTATTGATCCGGCTAAATCAATCACAATGAGAGAGGCTTTCAATAATTTATGGAAACGAACTGGTGGCGGATTTGGTATACCTTCTAAAGATAAGAAGAAAGCTCTTGAAGCTGCAAAGGAATATACTAAATTGAGAATGACTGAAGCTGGTGTTGGTGACTTCTTCCAAGAAATGTTTGCACTTGATTCTGAATATCGTAAACTTATTCAGGAATGTGACATTGCAATTATTCGTGAAGAAAAACTCAAGCTCATTCAAGAACAACAGACTGATCCGGAAGAATAATAACATGAAAGGATGGTTAGCGTGACAAATAAACGCAAAGCCATCGAAATGAAAATTCAGCAAACATTATTGGCGTTGGATCCTTCGGGAATCAACGCCAAGAAGTATGCTGATATGTTTGCTTCGATGGATGATAAAGCATTTGCAAAATGGATGAATGCATTCAAAGCAAATGATGAAAGTAATTTCAGAGTCGACATCGAAGAATTCGGTGATGACTCAAGAAAAATAAACTACGACAAAGTTGAAGATGCGGCAAAGATACTTGGTATTGACATATTTGAATATGTATATATGCCGTTTGCTTCATCTAATCCAAACCGTCCAATAAGGACTAAGCGTCCTGTATTGGTTGGCTATTTAAATTTTAAGAGAACTCAGCAGCTTGTAACTAAGAAGACAGGTCTTGCTGCATCGGATACAGAACGTGATGATCTTACAGGTGCAGCTAAGGGTGAATCTAAAGCAGGTACAACAACCGGTATCGAGAATGAACTTCTCGTTGGTGTTGGTGGAGATCTTATCATCTCCGAATTCTGTGGAGCTCGTGGAGATAATCTCAATGAATATGATGCCGTTCTTAATTCTATTAATGAACATGGATCAGTTAAGCTTGCAGATGTTAAGACAAATGCTTATGATAAACCAACTCTCTTGTTAGCCGATATGTATTTTAAAGCAATGGGTATCAAAACAGATATCGTTTCCGATTCATATTACTCGGTAAATAAAGTACGTAAAGCAATGGGTTCCGAAGAATAAGAAAGTGAGGAATTATAAATGAAGATTGATATTTTAGGTAAGGGCAGAATGCCTCGAACAGGTTTATTACTTCCTGCATACGATGTTGAAGTAGCTTCTCTTTCAGAACTTAAGAAGTATGCATATCTCAAGTTCTTAAAGGTATATGTACATGGTACAAACGTACAGATCACATCAAACAATTACGTTGAACTCTTCAAGGTAGCTACAGCAGCTCCGATCGTTGATACAACTCCAGTTGTTAAGAAAGAAAAGAAGAAAGCAGAACCAGTTGAACAGGTTGCTGAACCTGTAACTGAAAAGGAACTTGAACCAGTAGCAGCAGCTCCAGTTGAAGAACCAAAGGAAGCTGTTGAAGTTAATGAAAATGAAGAAGCATCACTTGAATCAGAAGACAAAGGTATCGAAGATTTTGATGATGCTTCTGATGTTGAAACAACAGAACCTTCTACTGAAGAAAAGACATATTCATCAAAGAAGAAAAAGAATAGAAAGTAATTAAGAGGGTGACATAATGTTCTTCATGGAATATGAAATATCAGAAGCTGAAGCTTTAGATCTTATTACTGAAGCTGCTTCTGGTGATAAAAATACTACTCTCCGTGAGGAAATCATCGACCCAATTATTGCAGTTCTTGAGAAACCAAAGGAAGCAAAAAGATACATTGATTATGGTTCGGAATTCTTATCAGCTAATGCAGATATGTTAGCGAAAGAATATCCGACCAAATCAGTATCATTCCCTCGTCGTTATGTCGATGATATTTTGGATTTATTTGGATTTGAAGTTGCTTCTTTGAAGAAAACAGTAAAAGAAATTCTTAATTCAGTAAACTCAAAAGCATCATTTGGTACAATAATGGCAAACCCAACCAATATCATACATACTATAGTATTATCATATTCTGACATGGTCGGTAACCGAGAGCTTCGTGACTCTGCCAGACAACAACTTGGCCTCTGTGTTTATTCTAATACATTCAATAAGTATTTTCCATCAACCCTCAATGAAGGGGTGATGGCTTATACTTATATGAACCTTGATGGTTCATGGGGATTAGTTAAGTCTGAGAACATGATCAACTGGATTTGTGATACTACTGAAACTGCATTTGGTTTCTGGAGATCAAAACTGTCAATGGAAATGTCTCCTAAAATACTCGTCGACTTCCTTAATCGAGTTCGTAATTCTTTCAACCAGAATATGCATGGTTTAGCAAATAAGTATTACGAAAATAAAGATAAAGGTAATCTCGTTGGAGATATTAAGGGTGATGAAGAGTATGTAATCACGAGTAATACTACGGGTATTCGTAATAATCTCATGCGTCTCATCAAAGATAAAGACGTAATTTATTATGATAAATCTAAAATGTATCCATCTATCGCCAGCATGAAGAATGTTAAAGTTGATTCATTATATGATTATTCTGTAAATAAGATTTCATACGATGATATTGCAATGATAATGGATTTAATTTTTTATGTATTTATAGTTAAAGAAGGAAATTCTGTTGAAGATATTACTTCGAATAAATTCATTAATAGAATCACTAACTTACCAACTGCGATAGATCGTGCTATTGTAGGCAAACCAGTTATAGCTCCTTTAGCTAAGAAATACGGTGTTGATGAATCAATTGTAAAAGCTCATATTTGTTTAGTTGCAGCGTATATGCTGCGACGAATGAATGATGCAAATAAGAAATAAAGGAGGTATAAAAATGCTTTCAATGACAGATTATATTGAAAGAGATGTGATCCAAGAATCTGAAGTTGAAGAACCAATTTCAGAACAACAAATCATGGAATCTTTCATGGCATTACAAGTATCATTTGCACAACTCGAATGCATGTGTGAATATCAAACTATCATTGAATATTGTGGTAATGAAATTCCTCATCCTACATTATATCAGGAAGGTGACTTTGGTGATGCAGTTTCTGCATTCTTCGATAATATTGCAGATTGGTTAGCTGGTATTGTTCGAGGAATGATGCAATCTTGCAATAGAAAAATCCTTAAAAATATGATTTATGCAATTGGACGAGATAAGAAAACAGAATATAAGTTTCCAAAGGACTTTACATCGGCTTCATTGTTTGTTGAAATCGGTTTGGCTTTGATAGATCATCTTGCATCAGTTTTGAATGATATCAAAGATGGTGGTCTTGATAATGACAAAACAAAGCACGAAATCGAAACTAAGCTCGAAGGTTTGGGTGGTAAGATAAATAAGAATGGCGACTGGCAAACCGCAATGGTATTTAATAAAGTTCTTGATGAAAGTGAATTCGTTAGATTTAAGAATCAAAAGATTGAAGAATTAAAGGATAAAGATACTTTAATGGACGAACTCAAGAAGCTTTATGACATCAATGTTCCAGTTACGGGTAGAAAACTTCTTAAGAGATTAAAGTTCGATAAGAAGGAAACTAAACGTGATGGAAAGATTGATAGAAATATTAATCGTTTAATAAGAAAAGCGGCAAATAATATTGCAATGGTTTATGATGATAGATTTAATAAATTCATCAAAAATCTTGAAATATTCCGTAGAGAGAATGAGATTAACACAGAGGGTCTTCCAGCATTAAATAGTAAACCATTTAGGGAAGATATCGCAACACGTACATTCAGAGATCAAACAAATCCGGTAAGTTCTTTCACTCCTGCGTTACGTAATGATAAATCTTAAACAAAGGAGGGAAACGCGATGCCGTTAAAGTCAACTCAAACAAACAAATACGAAACAGCTTGCTATATTCAGGAAGCTCCTGAATATGTCCAAGAGAGTGCAGCACGTGGTTTAACCATTAAGCACACATCAACAGGTAAGCCATATTGTATTTTTGATGCATGTTTACAGACATATGGTTGCAAGAACCGTATGAAGCGTAGATATGATAAATTCAATGTAAAGAATGTCATTGATACTGATGAAAGAATTCAGCGTCTTAAGTATCAGAATAAGTGGAGAGGTGAATGGAACCATCCAAATTCATGGTATAAGGACAAGACATATTCAGACATCAGAATGACAATCCCAGAGCCATCACTCACTTCACACTTCATCAATGATGACAGACTTGAAGGTGATAGACTCATGGCAAAGATCACAACACACCCAGCTACCGCAAATGGTATGGCTGTATCTGAGGAAATCATTGATCTCAATGTAATTCCATCATTCTCAGTTCGTATTCTTGGTAATATGATTCCGAATGCTCCAGACAGTCAACCGAATATCAGAGTATCTAAGTTCATTACAGCTGATATGGTAGACTTCCCGTCTCATCCAAATGCAGATGCAGAGATCGAAAAGGCAATCACAGAGTCAGCATACGAATATGCAGCTCAGCTTAAGGACTTTGCAAGATATGCAACAGAACAGGATGAACAGTTGCGTGTCGTTTGTGAATCATTTGAATTCTCACCAGAAGAAATCAACGGTATTATCTTATGCGGAGATAGTCCTGCTCTTGATGTTCATCAGGAAAATAAGAGCAGAATCATCGTTCCAATGAGATCAGATATTCGTAGAGAAGCTCTCAATATTCTGAAAGGTGTGATTTAAGCATGGCGGAATCAATAGTAATTAAAAAGTCATATTTTAATAATATTGAGACTGCGGTTAATGCAATAAATCAATTTGTTCAATCAAATTATACTGCTAAAAACTTTCCAATGTTAGATAATACATCTAATATGGATAGTTCTATAACACGAATCCTTGGAATAATGAATTCAGTTGAACCCGATTGGATATCCGATCCTTCGGCATTAGATGGTGTGATAGCAAGCGTCAACGAAGCTGCTAAGGGGATAGATATTGGGAATAGGGATGAGGTAAATGATCTAGTTTCAAAAGATCGTTCATTCACTGATAAGATGCAATCAATCATTAGCTTCTTACAGTTTAAATCAATGACCGATCATTTTGACGAATTTGAAGCTCTTTTAAATGGTATATATTCATTCGAAGTGTTCACAACTCCATCAAAGTTCCGTTCGGAATTGGAGTTGTTCTCCAAAGTACAAGCTCCAATGATCATTGCAAAGTTATTAGAGAACTTTGCTACGCCGATATTCTCTATATCAGAATACGTCAATGGATTATTCGAATCGCCGGAGATCGAGTTCCCTTCTATGTTGAATCCGGAAACTGAAATCCGACGCATCTCACAGTACCAGCCATTGAGTTCTGATATTCAAGTTATTACAGATCAAACAGTACAAGAAGCTGCTGACGTGAATTATTTCAAAGATGCAAAGCCTCAGCATATAAAATATGATGCTAAAAATGATAAATTCGTTTTATCAGATCAAATGAAGAAGAAGGTAAATAAGATAGTATCTGCTCTTGAAGAGTGTGATGACTCTGAAGATTTACGTGAATACTTCTCTTCTAAGGATGCAACAGACGGTCCAGAGATGTTGACATCTAACATCATGCCTTTCATACTTGCGAAAGTATATAATAATAAATCAAAATTCCCTGATGAAGAGAATCTTGATGTGGATGATCTTGGAAAGTACATTAAGTCATACAGTTCTATCACTGAAAAGAACCCAGGTACAAAACGTTTTGTAAACTATGATCTTTTTTCTACTTTCAAGATTGATAAAGAAGGAACGATTAACTTCGTTCGAGACTTCTTGACACTTAATCTTGTAAACTCTCCTAATGCAAGAATCTCTAATAATGGACTTCTTTCATGTTTCAATATATTCGATTCACGTATTTACTTTGATTCTCTTTATAATATTATGCCAAAAGAGAGTAAGAAAGGTAAGTATGCAACTGAAGATGGATTCGTTAAGTTCCATCGAGCTCGTATAAATAAGAATTCTCGTAATTCAAATGTTTATGCGGAAGATAAAGCAGTTACTAAACCGGATAATGATGTTGAAACAACTGAAGAAGTTAAGGAATCTGCATATATTACATTGAAACAGATGGGTGACTTAACTCCAACCGACATGCACCTTTGTGAACAGTTCCATCGTATACTATATAATGAACTCAATTCATTAGATGCTACGATGTTCACCGAAGGAGTTTCTTCAATAGAACTCGGTCAAGAGATATTTGAAGAAGCTGATGGAGGAAAAATTCCAGAGTACATGCAAACAAGAGTTAAGCTTTCAGATGAACAACCAAATGTTTCATTCCAATCTGTTCCAGCTGGTGACATTCCAATGAATCCAATTCCTGATTTGGCATCTTCTATCGATACAAAGGTGAATATGTCAACGGATATGGATGACTTATTAGGTAATTCCAATCCTGCAGTTGCAAGTGCGGCATCAGGTGGTAACACTTATAACATTACGAACAATTACTATTATAATTCTTTCAATAAGAAGAAGGTATCTCGTAATAAAGTAACGAATACAACAGATAACTCGACTGACAAAACTATCAACAAGGATGACCATTCAACACATGATGATCATTCTTCAGGGGCTAACAAGTCGAGAACAACAAACAAGGTTACTAAGGATTCATACAATAAACACGTAAATACTCACGTGGATGGTGAACCTTTTAACAATAATAATAATAGTGAAGATCGGTATGATACTTCAAATGGACCTATTTATCCTCCAAGCAATACTCCTGAAGGACTTGATGATGAGAATCTTCAAGAATT
>Ga0256407_10006744_pt1 | contig 17599 bp, 17 predicted proteins | sample RumenRJG_04DNA_FD_193489 | JGI IMG/M metagenome (GOLD analysis project Ga0256407, IMG submission 193489) | Bovine rumen microbial communities from Lethbridge, Alberta, Canada - RJG_04 | ecosystem: Host-associated > Mammals > Digestive system > Stomach > Rumen | place: Canada: Alberta...
ACTTTCATTTGAGCCCTTTCTCCGGGATGACATTTACGTCTGCATTTATCATTTTAGGATTCGACTTCCGTAAACATTCTGTATTTCAGCTTCTTACGCGGATTTGTCACTAAGCAAAAATTTTTTTCTCGCCATTTATCTCCCGACAAAACGAGAAAATCACATTTAGATTTATCGATAGTAGGCTCTGGCCTTTACGGAGCCACATTTGCCTTTCGTGCAAAGCGGATGGGCAAGAAATGTCTTGTGATAGACAAGCGTCCACAACTGGGTGGCAATGTCTATTGCAGACCCTTCCTCGTTCCTTCCCTTAAAGGGCAGGAGGATATTACAATCAATGTTCACGAGTATGGCGCGCACATCTTCCATACCTCGAACAAAGAGGTGTGGGACTTTGTTAACTCTATTGTGGAGTTCAACCGCTACACCAACTGCCCTGTGGCAAACTACAAGGGCGAGTTGTATAACTTGCCGTTCAATATGAACACCTTTAGCCGTCTGTGGGGTGTAAAGACTCCTGCTGAGGCTCAGGCAAAGATTGATGAGCAGAAGGCTGAGGCTGTTGTTGCTTTGAACGGTCGAGAGCCAGCAAACCTTGAAGAGCAGGCGCTTTGCTTGGTAGGCAAGGACATCTTCTATAAGTTGATCAAAGAATACACAGAGAAGCAATGGGGGCGTGACTGTAAGGAGCTTCCTTCATTTATCATCCGCAGATTACCTGTCCGCATGATCTTCGACAACAACTACTTCAATGATAAGTACCAGGGCATTCCTGTAGGTGGTTATAATAAGCTTATCGATGGCCTTCTTGAGGGTGTTGAATGTATCACGGATTGCGACTTCTTTAAGGATGACATAGAAATTTCCGATAATTCACGAGTCATTTACGGTAATTCGCGTTCTCTAAAAGATCACTGGCAAGACATTGCCGACAAGCTCGTTTATACTGGAGCCGTTGACGAATATTTCAACTTCTCGTTAGGCAAGCTCGATTGGCGTACAGTCAGCTTCAAGACTCGTGTAGAAGATTGCGCTAACTATCAGGGTAATGCTGTGATGAATTATACCAGCCATAACGAGCCATATACTCGTGTGATTGAACATAAGCACTTTGAGATGTTCGGTCAGGAGGTTCTTGACTGCCCAAAGACTGTGGTATCGGAGGAGTATTCTACCGAGTACAGGGATGGCATGGAGCCATACTACCCTGTGAATGACAATCGTAACAATGCACTTGCTGAGGAGTACCGTCAGCTGGCTCTGCATGAGGAGAATGTAATCTTCGGTGGTCGCCTCGGTCAGTATAAGTATTATGACATGGCTCCTGTGATTGAGCAGGTGCTTAAGATTGAGATATAGGATGGAATATTTTATAGTTTTTATAATATCAATCTGGTTTGCAAATCTTGCACAAAAACAGTTTGATATAGGCATAAACAAAACTGGATGGCTCTTCTATTTCGTTTCTATGCTCATTCCGTGCCTCCTTGCTGCTCTTAGAAATATAAATATCGGCATTGATGTTGAGTTTTATGTTACACCTTTGTTACAGGAGGCATGGCATTCGAACTTTGAACAATTTTTGACAGCTGCCAAGGAAGAAAACAGAGACTTGTTCTTTTCATTGATAATGTATATCGGTTCCTGGTCAAACTACCCATGGTTGTCAATGTTCATCATTCAGTTTCTTATATCAGCACCTATTTATCTCTGTTTATATAGGTATAGGGAGCACATAAAAATATGGATAGCATTATTCATATTCTATTTTATGTACTTTAATACAGGTCTTTGTGTTATGAGACAGTTTGTCTCAGCATCGTTCCTGTTTTTGGCGTATTCCTATCTCAGCGAAAAGAAGTACATACCGCACATTATCCTTGGTGTTATAGCATGTCTTTCGCATCATTTCGCTATCGTTGTGTTTGCTCTCATTAGTGCTATTTATTATGCTGTTGAGGTCAGACAATTCAGCAATAAATACTTCATAATTGCCTCACTTTTAATCGTTATATTAGGTATGTCTTTCTTTGACTATCTGTTCCAAAATGCGCTGATTGATGAGATGTATATGGATAGGGCGATTGCACGTGTGGACGAAGGCCGATTTAATCTAAAAGGTACAATGTATTATAGTTTCACAATTATTCTTCCTTATTTCTTTATTGGGGATAATAGATTCAAAACTATCCAGACAATTGCTACCGTTGGTTTTGTCTTGATGTTTTTAGGATTATATACATCCTACTTTGCAAGATTCTCAATGAGTTTGCAAATGTTTGTTATACTCTCATTCCCATATTTCCTTACACAAGTTAAATCTAAGCATGCGACTCTACTAACGATAACATTGCTCCTGGCAACCTTATGGTATTGGCATACAGCCGTGGTACTTCAAACCGGTTGGGGCACTTATCCTTATGAAATGTACAAATTCTAAAAACATGAAATACAATAAGATTTTCATCATGAGTAACGTTGGTGCCACAGGTGGTACCGAACTTTTACATCAGTTGGCTTATAAGCTCAACAAGTTAGGACAACCTACCTACATGGTTTATACAAAACCTGTTGCTGGCTCAACTGTAGAGAAAGCATTCTTTGAGAAATATGAGGTAAAAGTTGCAGATAAAGTGGAAGAGGCTCCTGAAAACCTTATCATCATGCCCGAGAATATTTTGAAGTATCTGCCCTCATACAAAAATATTCAGAAGGCAGCATGGTGGCTTAGTGTTGATAACTATAGTGGTGCACGTAAGGGCAAATGCAGTCCGTTAAAATATATATTGAGATCATTACTTGATGTCTATATCAGTATGTTTGATAAGAAATGGGTACACTATGTTCAGTCAGAATATGCAAGACTGTATGCAACAAAAGAAAGAGGATTGTCTGAATCTATTGTTTTTCCATTGTCCGACTATCTTAATTCTGCGTTTATTGAGAGCAATCGTAAAATCTCTTATACAGGACGTAAAGATAATATCCTGTACAATCCTAAGAAAGGTATAGAGGTTACTAAGGAGTTAATGAAACTTCTGCCTGAATACAATTGGATTCCAATTCAGGGAATGACTCCAGCTCAGATTTGTGACCTTATGCGTGAAAGTAAGTTGTATATTGATTTTGGCAATCATCCTGGCAAGGATCGCATGCCTCGTGAAGCTGCAATCTGTGGTTGCTGCATCATTACAGGCAAGAGAGGAGCAGCTGCTAATGACATCGATATCATGATACCTGCAAAGTACAAATATAACGACAACGAGTATGAGCAGATTGCAGAGGGTATTATGAATATCCTTAAATCCTACGAAAATATAGCCTCAGACTTTAATTCTTATCGCGAAAAAATCCGTAATGAAGAAACAGTATTTGACAATGAAATCAAACGTATCTTTATTGATAACACTTCAAAGATATAATTACAGTATTTCATGAGCGAATTTTCAAAAGACTTCTCCTTCCACATAATCCTACCCAATGTTAATAAAGATAGCTGGGTAACTGCTGTGTGGCAAAAGGTTGCATCTTACGCAACTATACATCAGAATAACACTACCATTAAGACTCCTTGTCTGCAGAAGTTGAAGAAGATACATTTTTCTAACACTGCGAACAAGAAGGTGTGGGTTCCTTTTAAGTGTATTTGGAATAGTTCTTTCCCTATCAAGTCGACCGACTTGGATCCAGCGAAGCGAAACTATATTATCTTTCATAGTGGAGTGAAGTTCTCGCCTTCATACATCCGTATGCTGAAGCGAGACTACAATGTTTGTATTGTGTACTATCTTCCTGACACGTTGGCAGGTCTCAATGTGGCACATAATGAGGTTGAGTGGAAACGATATAAAGAATATTATCAGATAGACTATGTATTCTCTTTCGACCCTGAAGATTGCAAGCGATATGGCTTTGAGTTCTTCGACATCTATTCGAAAGTAGAACAAGCAGATGTATCTGAGACTAACGACTTGTTCTATATTGGTTCATGTCGTACAAAGAGCAGGTTAGATCTGGTGCAAGGTGTGTATGATCGCATTGCTAATAAAGCAAAGTGTGATATACGCATGATTGGTGTTGTAGATCAGGATATGAAATCTGCTGAAGGCATCATTTACAATCAACCTCTTGGTTATCCAGATGTAATCAAAGAGACACTCAAGAGTCGTTGTATTCTTGAAATTATGAACCCAGGACAACATGGTAATACTCTTCGTTACAAGGAGGCTGTATGCTACAATAAGAAACTATTGTCGAACAATCCAGATATCCTAACCTCAAAGTATTACAACCCTCGTTGGATGCAATACTTTGAGAAGCCAAAAGACATTGAAGTTGATTGGTTACTAAATGGTGAAAATCCCGTTTATCAATATGAAGGTGAGTATTCGCCAACAAATCTACTCGATAGGATTGTAAATTTAGATTTATTATAAGGACAAATAAATAACATTTAAACTTTTATATAACATGGCACTAAGAACAGGCGATCTGATAATTTCTCTTTATAAGAGAAGTGACAGTTGGAAGGATCTACAAGATACAGATCTTGATAGACTAAAAAAAGAAATGTTAGAAATTTCGAACGACATTATAGAAGTATGTGAAAAATATAATTTGAATTACATACTCTCGTATGGTAGTGCATTAGGAGCGATCCGGCATAAGGGAATTATTCCATGGGATGATGATATAGACATCAGCATGCCTCGTAAAGATTATAATAAATTCATTGCAGTAGCCGAGCAAGAGATAGGTGATAAGTATTTTATAAGATGTGTCTCTAAAGGGGATCATATAGCAGTACCTACATGTCATGTTAAGAAGAAAAATACTAGATATGTAAATTTCTCTGATTTAATTTCATTAACTGACGAACCAGAAGAAACCAAGTGTATATATGTCGATATTTTTCCATTGGAAAATTCTTCAGATATCACCATAATAAGGAATCTTAATGGTATAATAAGTTTGTTTTTTCAATTTATCTGGTCGTGCATTCGAACCAATATGTCTCTTAACCATTTGAAAAACAAGGGTGTAATACTGACAAAAGAAGAGCGAAATGCATTAAGAGGAAAAGCATTATTGGGGAAGTGTTTAAGTTTTATACCTCTTTATAAATGGCTTTATTATTACGACAAATTTGCCCAAAAGAACAAAAATAATAATTCAAAATATGTAACCTCTTATACTGGCTATAAAAGTATTTCTAAATCTACATATCTCAGAGAGAAGGTTTGTAATACGACTGTAGCCGAATTTGAAGGAAGAAAGTGGAATGTTCCAATTGATTACGATTATTATCTAACTATACTCTACAATGAATATATGGTTGTACCTAAGTCTAATAACAGAAAAGTACACCCTATATTTGAGTTGGATTTTGAAAAAACAGACGAAAAATGAAACCAATTTCTATTAACGGACAATTCACAGCAAGACGCTTGACCGGTCAAGAGCGATTTGCAATTGAGATTGTATGTAAACTTGATCTATTGGCTAAACCTGGGGATTTTGAATTAGTGGTTCCTAAGAACGCAACTAATATACCTCAACTAAAAAATATTCCGGTAATTAAATATGGTAAAGCAAAAGGTTCTTTATGGGAACAAATATGCTTTGCTTGGTATGTCATCAAGAATGGTAGAAGAAGTTTGAATCTTTGTTCTGTTATGCCTATTTTGAAGCCAGATATTATATGTATTCATGATTTGGCTTTTAAGACAAATCGGAAAGCTGCAGCCAAGACAATATATAAGCAAGTGTCTGTAATATGGCATCTCATTCTGTACAATATCGCCTTTAGGTTCTCGCCACTTATTCTCACCGTATCTGAATATTCTAAAAACGAAATGATAAAATATTACAACGCTGACCCTGAGAAAATTTTAGTTGTCGGTAATGGATGGGATCATTTTAAACGCGTTGTAGAAGATGATGTAATACAGAAAGAACATCCTAAATATTTTGATAAGCCATATTTCTTTTCATTGGCAAGCTTGACTCCTAATAAGAATTTCAAATGGGTATTACAGGCGGCAAAGAATCACCCACATTATCAGTTCTTAATTGGTGGAAGCGCAAATATTAGAGCCTATGGTACAGATTTTCATGAGGCCGATCTTCCCAACGTCCATTTTCTCGGGTATATTTCAGATGGAGCCGTTAAATACATGATGAGAAATTGTAAGGCTTTTATATTTCCTTCTTTCTTTGAAGGATTTGGAATACCACCCCTTGAGGCTCTAAGTACGGGTGCTCAGGCTATTGTGTCAAATACTACATGTCTGCCAGAGATATTTCAAGATACTGTCCATTATATAGATCCTCATAATGCAAACGTAAATTTGGATAAAATAATGCAAGAGCCAGTTTCTGATCCAAAGAAAATACTCGATAAATATACGTTTGAGAGATTTGCAAAAATAATATATGATAGACTTCAGGAATTATAGATAATATGGAATATATATCACGTGAAGAATGCAAGCAGATACAGACAAATATCTTGCTTGAATTAGATAGAATATGTAGGGCAGAGAACCTACATTATTATATAGCATACGGTACTCTTCTTGGTGCAGTAAGGCATGGTGGCTTTATCCCATGGGATGATGACATTGATATCTGCATGCTTAGGAAGGATTACGAGAAACTCTTGAAGATAATTAAATCAGGCAGAGTTTCATGGATCAGTATTGTGGATGGTGACTACAAGAGTTATTATCTACCATTCGCAAAAGCAGTTGATAATAGAACAATTGCAAAGCAGGAGGATACTAAACAAGAACATGGTATTTGGGTGGATATTTTCCCTATGGATGGCATACCGGCTTCAGGTTTACGCCAGAAGTGGTGCTTGAAGAAAGCTCATCTGCTAAGAGATGCCTTGGTCGCTGCAATTACCGATTTCGATTCTGAGAAATCAAAGAACGACCCTAAGCGCTTTATTAAGAAAGTATTCTCTTTTGCAGTGAATTTATGTGGTGGTGTTGATAAGGTGTATAACTATACTATCAACTACCACAAGAGCTATCATTATGAAAAAACTGGTCTCGTGGGTTGTTTCGGCACTCCATATACTTATAAAGAAAAATTACAACTTAGCGATATAAAGAGTACTAAAGATTATACGTTTGAAGGTCATCAGGTGATAGGGTTGTCCGACTCTGATAAGTATTTGAAAATGCTGTATGGTGACTATATGAAGTTGCCTCCAGAGAGTAATCGTAAATCTCATAGTATTATTGCTTGGTATAAATAAAAATACATAAATATTTAAAATTAACATTATTAATCCATTTAAGTAATGGAAAAAATAAAGACTGTCTATGTCGGCATGTCTGCTGACATGATCCACACGGGTCACTTGAACATCATTCACGAGGCTAACAAGCTTGGTCGTGTAGTGGTAGGTGTATTAACTGATGAGGCGATTGCTAGCTACAAGCGCCTCCCTTTCCTGACTTACGAGCAGAGAAGTGAGATAGTAGCTAACCTGAAGGGTGTTGATGAGGTGATCCCACAGACAACTCTCGACTATTGCCCTAACTTGGAGAAGGTTCGTCCTGACTATGTACTCCATGGTGACGACTGGAAACAGGGTGTGCAGGCTAAGACTCGCCAGCGTGTTATCGACTGCATCGCACAGTGGGGCGGCAAAGTAATCGACATCCCTTACACTCAGGGTATCTCTTCATCTATGCTCAACCAGAAGCTGAAGGAAATCGGTACTACTCCTGAGGTTCGTATGAAGCGTCTTCGCCGACTGATTGCTGCAAAACCTATCGTTCGCATCCTTGAGTCTCACAGTGGTCTCACTGGTCTCATTGCAGAGAACGCATACGTTGAGGTTAACAACATGAAGCGTGAGTTCGATGGTATGTGGGCTTCTTCACTTACCGACTCTACTTCTAAGGGTAAGCCTGATATTGAGGCCGTTGACCTTACCACACGTCTTCATGGTTTGAATGATGCGCTCGAAGTAACCACCAAGCCTTTCATCTATGATGGTGATACAGGTGGCAAGCTAGAGCACTTCGTTTTCACAGTTCGTACTTTGGAGCGTCTTGGCGTTTCTGCTGTTATCATTGAGGATAAGGTTGGTTTGAAGCAGAACTCGCTCTTCGGTACTGATGCCGTTCAGACTCAGGACACTATCGAGGGCTTCTCTGCAAAGATCAAGGCTGGTAAGAATGCTCAGATTACTGATGACTTCATGATTATTTCTCGTTGTGAGTCGCTTATTGCTGGTAAGCCAGTTGAGTATGCTCTGGAGCGTTGCTTTGCATACGTTGAGGCAGGTGCCGATGGCATCATGATCCACTCAAAGGAGAAGTCAGGTGAGGACATCAAGGAATTCTGCTTGCGCTTCCGTGAGAAGTATGCTGATGTGCCTATCGTTGTTGTTCCTACAACCTACAACCACATCACCGAGGAAGAGCTTGCTGCATGGGGTGTAAATGTAGTTATCTATGCAAACCACATGCTCCGTTCCTCTTATCCTGCAATGATGAACTGTGCTAAGTCTATTCTTATGCACTCTCGTTCAAAGGAGGCTGCTGCTGAATACTGCATGCCTATCAAGGAGATTCTCGAACTTATCCCCGGAACTAAAAACTAATCAGAGAAATGGTAAGACCCGAATTTTTCGTAAATACACTCAAGGAGCACCAGATAGATTTCTATGCTGGTGTTCCAGATTCGCTCCTGAAGAATATCTGTGCCTACATCACCGATAATCTTCCTGCAGAGCAGAACATCATTGCTGCCAACGAAGGTGGTGCTATGGGTATTGCAGCAGGTTATCATCTTGCAACCGGCAAGATTCCTGTTGTTTATATGCAGAATTCTGGTGAGGGCAACATCATTAACCCTCTGGCTTCACTCACCGACAAGGAGGTTTACAACATTCCTGTTCTCCTCGTTATTGGTTGGAGAGGTCGCCCAGGCGTTCATGATGAGCCACAGCACGTTAAGCAAGGTAAGGTGACAACTGGTTTGCTCAACACCATGGGCATCAACTATGCCATCCTGCCAAAGGATGAGGAAGGTGCTGCAAAGCAGATTAAGATTGCTGCTGATTTCATGAAGGCTACCAACGAGTGCTATGCTCTCGTTATCGAGAAGGATACCTTTGATGCCTACAAACTCCAGAATGTTGAGATCAACGATCTCACTATGACTCGTGAGGAGGCTATCCAGAAGGTGGCTGCTTCTATCGAGGATAACGCTTGTATAGTATCAACAACCGGTATGATCTCGCGCGAACTCTTTGAGGCTCGTACCGCTTGGAACCAGGGTCATGAGCGCGACTTCCTTACTGTTGGTTCTATGGGACACGCTTCTCAGATTGCCCTTGGAATTGCACTCCAGAAGCCAGAGCGCAAGGTATATTGCTTCGATGGTGATGGAGCAAGCATTATGCACATGGGTAACATGGCTATTACCGCCTCAATGAAGAGCAAGAACTATATTCATGTAGTATTCAACAATGGTGCTCACGATTCAGTAGGCGGTCAGCCAACCGTTGGTCTTAAGATCGACCTTTGTGCTGTTGCCAAGGCTGTTGGTTATGCACAGACATTTTCTGTTGATACTATGGAGAACCTTGAAAAAGCACTCTGTGAGGTCAAAATGACTGATGGACCTATTCTTCTTCAAGTATGCGTAAAGAAGGGCAACCGCAAAGATCTTGGCCGTCCAACCACAACTCCTATTCAGAACAAGGAAGCGCTCATGGCGTTCCTCAAAGACTAATTGTTATGCAGCAGAATATCATTCAAGGAATAGATAAGCTGCCCCAGGTACTCAAAGAGGTCAACAGCAAGAAGTTGTTTCTTGTTGTTGACTCCTCATACCCTTTCCTCAACATCAAGGATGCTATTGAGGCACTGGAGGTAGAAAAGGTGATGTTTTCGGACTTCACCCCAAATCCTCTTTACGAAGATGTGTGCAAGGGTATCGAACTTCTGAAGGCAGAGAAATGCGACAGCATTCTGGCTGTTGGTGGCGGTAGTGCCATTGATGTTGCCAAGTGCATCAAGTTAGCAGTATTGGCAGCAGAAGGAAATGATGCTATCATCCCACCATTGGTAAATACCCGTGTGGCATGTGATGGTGCAAAACTCCCATTCATTGCCATTCCAACCACAGCAGGAACCGGTAGCGAAAGCACCCATAATGCAGTAATGTATTATGATGGTTCAAAGCAGACCGTTACCAACGATGGCGTATTGCCAGATTATGCCCTCTTGGAGCCTTCCGTTCTGAAGACACTTCCTCTCTATCAGAAGAAGTGTACTATGATGGACGCCCTCTGCCAGGGAATCGAATCTTGGTGGTCAGTAAACTCAACAGAGGAAAGCTGGATTTATAGCGGCAAAACTATCGAACTAATTGCACAGAATTGGCGTGCATACATCTTCGATAATGATTCAAAGGCAGCTGAACAGATCATGCTTGCAGCAAACTTTGGAGGACGTGCCATCAACATCACTCAAACCACAGCTGCACATGCTATGAGTTACAAGATCACATCTTTGTATAAGTTGCCACATGGTCATGCAGTAGCCGTTTGTCTGCCAGAGATCTGGGAGTACATGCTGGAGAATACCGACAAGTGTATTGACGCTCGTGGAGTAGCATATCTCAATGACATCTTCACCTGCATCTCACGCTCTCTGGGTGTTGAGACACCAAAGGAAGCAATCAGGCTTTTCCGTCAGATGATGAAAGACATGGAGCTTGCAAATCCAGAAGCAGTAGAGCGCGAACAAGAATTAACAACCCTTTCATCTGCTGTCAACCCTATCCGTCTCAAGAACAATCCAGTAGGTTTGGATGTAGAGACAATCAGAGGATTGTATGAGGGGATAGTGATGTAAACCATTTCTGCCTGCACAAGTGGATGAGCAATCATTATGGTGCGATACCATCAGGCAGAACAAAAGAAACCAATTATGACAAATGAAGAAAGATGGGATGCGTTCATCAATGAGCTTAGGGCTTATATTGAAGAGCATCATCTGGGCGCTCCGAAGTATACCACACTTTATTATAACGGTATTTTAGGAAGATAATGGAGGATGGGTCGCTTGATCCCGAGAAAGCGAGAGACATGGTAAAGGCCCTTTCAATACGCAATTTTTCCCTCCACACAGGTGGAAGGAAGATGCTTGACGATAATATAAAATAAGAATAGTATGTGCAACTGCATACTTTGCAGAAATAAAGTTGCGGACAAGACAGGTTCGCATATCATTCCCAATTTCCTTATTGAATCATCTTTTGCTGATGGTAAATATAAAGGTAGAGGTCGAGAACTTGTCTATAGCGTAAATATCGTGAGTGACTTTTCTTTTGGTCGTGATATTCTTCCAGATAAAGTAGAAAAAGCAATAGGGCGTACATTAACGGATGAGGATATTGAAAAGAACTCTACAACTCCGATTCTGTATGTACGTGATTATGTGTTCTGTTCTGAATGCGAGAAACGATTTAGCACAATAGAAAGTCTATATGCAAGTTCTATTTCTAAATGCTATGACGCAAAAGGTGCTTATACCAATAGTCTTGCACCACATCTTTCTCACTTGTTTTGGCTATCTGTTATTTGGAGAATTTCTGCGGTTGATTTTGAATTCCGTTTCATAGATGAATCAGGGATTGAGTAAGATATGCGTCAGATAATGGATGGGTTGTTGTGCATTGACCCAGATAAAATTCCATCTCAAGGAGAACTGTTTGAGAGATTGAAAAGGTATGCATATGTACTTGCACGTTTTCCTGACAACCAAGGGGTCTCTGGTGGATATTTCGCTCCAGTAGCAGAATTAATAATGGATTATTCACCATTCTTTATCAATAACTATCTTTTGCATGAAAAGCGAAATGCGATTGCCGTATCCTGGTACGGCCTCAATCGCCTTGTGCAAATGAGTTTTGTACATGATAGTTTCGTAGTGCAGGGGTTACTGACGGGTTTGTTGGTAGCTGACCGTCATCTCCCTGCACTTTATATAAACGAAAAATAGAAAGTGAATAGTATAATGGTGGAAAGTCGGAGCCGCATGGCTTTAGCTTTTTCACCAAAGTGAAAATTAGTCCAACCAAGATATATGAAAGTATTACACATTGCTGAGTGTGCTGGTGGCGTGGAGAGGTATCTGGCCATGCTGCTGCCACTGCTGAAAGAAAAGGGTGTGGTGCAGGTGTTAGCTTGTTCGCACGATTATGACACGGAGAAATTCCGTTCGCTGGTGGATGAGGTGCGGCAGATGAACCTGCGGCAGTCGTTCTCAGCGAGGGCTATCTTTACGCAGGTGAAGAGGCTGAGGGCGGTGATTGGCGAGGTACGCCCGGATGTTGTGTATTGTCATTCGTCGTTTGCTGGTGGGTTGGGCAGGTTGGCTGTGAGGATGAGCAGTGACGTAAAGGTGGTGTATAACCCTCACGGCTGGGCGTTTGATATGGGGGCGGCTCTGTCGGATTCGGAGGAGGTGTGTCCGTCGAAGAAGCAGTTGCTGTATCTGCGTATTGAGCGTATGCTGGCTCGTTGGACAGACAGGATTGTATGTATATCGAAGGCTGAGCGTGAATCAGCTTTTCAAGTACTTGACATTGCTGTCTTTTACTTTATTTGTTATTACGGGAGTGCATTCTGTGTTACTTATTTTACTTATGTAAGAAAAGCAATGAAAAACACGAAAATTTATCAGAATAAATTTCTTGAAATATTAAATCAATAGATAAGATATGAAGGCATTAATTCTTAACAGCGGTCTTGGATCGCGCATGGGTGTTATCACGAACGAACACCCTAAATGCATGACTGAAATATCGTATAAAAATACGATTCTTAGCAGGCAACTACGTATGCTTGCCTCCTTCGGAGTGGAAGAAGTTGTAATGACCACCGGCTACTACGACAAAGTGCTGGTGGACTACTGCAACGCGCTTCACCTCCCGTTGAAGTACACCTTCGTAAACAACCCGCTTTACGACAAGACCAACTACATCTACAGCATCTATTGCGCAAAGGATGCGCTCAAGGATGACGACATCATCCTGATGCACGGTGACTTGGTGTTTGAGAGCCGTGTGATGGAGGCTGTGATTGACAACGAGAACAGCTGTATGGCTGTTAGCAGCACGCTTCCTCTTCCGGAGAAAGACTTTAAGGCAGTTATCAAAGATGGCCGCATTGAGAAGGTGGGCGTTGAGTTCTTCGACGAGCGAAACGCCAGAGGCGATTACTTTGGCGGTGCAATGGCGGCACAGCCTCTCTACAAAATCAAAAAAGAGGATTGGCTGGTATGGCTTGCCAACATTGAGAAGTTCTGCGAGAGCGACAACCGCAAGGTGTATGCAGAGAATGCCTTCAATGAGGTAAGCGACAAGTGCAAGATTTATCCTTGCGATGTGCAGGATATGCTCTGTGCTGAGATTGACACTCCCGAAGACTTGAAGGTGGTGAGCCAGAAGGTAGCAGAAGTAAATGAGCGCACTGTTTATATGTGCTTCTCTACTGAGTACATTCACAGTGGTCATGTGGCTATCATCAACAAGGCTCGTCGTTTGGGCCGTCTGATTATTGGTGTACTTAGTGATGAGGCTATCTCCAGCTTCAAGCGCTACCCGTTGATTCCTTTTGCAGAGCGTAAGGCTTTGTTTGAGAATATGACAGGTGTAGAACGTGTAGTAGAGCAGAAGACCCTCTCTTACAAGGAGAATCTATTAGCTTTGAAGCCTGATTATCTGGTTCATGGCAATGACTGGTGTGAAGGCTTCCAGAAACCTATCCGTCAGGAGGTATGTGAGGTCCTTGCAACCTATGGTGGTAAGCTGGTTGAGTATCCCTATAGCAACAACCCCATGTATAGGGAGTTGGATGCAGCCCATCGTGCAGAGGCTTCTATGCCGGATGTCCGCCGTGGACGTTTGCGCAAGCTCATCAATATGAAGGGTCTTGTTACTGCCATGGAGGCTCATAGTGGTATCACTGGTCTGATTGTTGAGAACACCAAGGTGCTGCAGGATGGTAAGACCTATCAGTTCGATGCTATGTGGGTAAGTTCACTCTGTGACTCTACAGCCAAGGGTAAGCCCGACATTGAGCTGGTGGATATGACAAGCCGTTTCCGCACCATTGATGACATTATGGAAGTGACCACCAAGCCAATCATCTTTGATGGTGATACAGGTGGCCTGACAGAGCACTTTGTTTATACTGTACGTTCTCTGGAGCGCATGGGTGTAAGCATGGTTATCATCGAGGATAAGACTGGCTTGAAGAAGAACTCCCTATTTGGTACTGAGGTTAAGCAGACACAGGCTTCTATTCCTGATTTCTGCGAAAAAATCAAGGCAGGAAAGAAGGCTCAGAAAACAAAGGAGTTTATGATCTGTGCCCGTATTGAGTCTCTGATTCTGGAACAGGGAATGGAAGACGCACTGGAGCGTGCCTTTGCTTTCAGTGAGGCCGGTGCTGATGCCATCATGATTCATAGCCGCAAGAAAGATCCTGCTGAAATCTTTGAGTTTGTGGCCAAGTTCCGTGAGAAGAACAGCACCACTCCTATTGTGGTTGTTCCTACAAGCTTCAATACGGTTACCGAACAGGAATTCAAGGATAGGGGAGTGAATGTAGTTATCTATGCCAACCAACTGACCCGTACCGGATTCCCTGCAATGCAGGATGCTGCACGTACCATCCTGGAGAACCACCGTGCCAAGGAGTGTGATGACAAGTGTATGAGTATTAAAGAGATTATTACTCTCATCCCAGAGGAATAATTTTCAATTTTCAACTTTCAATTTTCAATTTGAGAAATGATTAGACCTGAGTATTTTATAGAGGCATTAAGAGAGAAAGGTATTGACTGCTTTGCTGGTGTACCTGACAGTCTGCTGAAAAATATCTGTGCATACATCACAGACCATTTTGATGCAGCTCACAACATCATTTCAGCCAACGAGGGTGCAGCTGTAGGACTTGCTGCCGGTCATTATCTGGCAACAGGCCAGCCCGCCTGTGTGTATATGCAGAACAGTGGTGAAGGTAACATTATTAACCCGCTGGCATCACTCACAGATCAGGAAGTGTATAACATTCCCGTTCTCCTGCTCATTGGTTGGAGAGGCCGCCCTGGAGTGCATGATGAACCCCAACATGTAAAGCAGGGTAAGGTAACCACCGGTCTGCTGAATGTTATGGGTGTGAACTATGAGGTTCTTAGCAAAGAGGAAGACAAAGCTGCCAAGCAGATTGAGAAGGCTGCCAAAGCTCTTGCCAACAAAGAGGTCTTTGCACTGGTCATTGAAAAAGATACCTTTGAGGATTACAAGCTTCAGAATGTGGAGGTAAATGACCTCACGATGACTCGTGAAGAAGCCATTCAGACCGTTGCAGCTGCTCTTGGTGAGAAAGACTGTATTGTATCTACCACTGGTATGATCAGTCGTGAACTCTTTGAGTATCGTGCTGCTATGAACCAGGGTCACGAGCGTGATTTCTTGACCGTAGGAAGTATGGGCCACGCTTCACAGATTGCATTGGGTATTGCCCTTGCACAACCTGATCGCAGAGTGTGGTGCTTTGATGGTGATGGTGCTGCTATTATGCACATGGGTAGTATGGCTATTGTTGCCAACAAGACTCCCAAGAACTATGTTCACGTTGTGTTCAACAATGGTGCTCATGATAGCGTTGGAGGACAGCCTACAGTGGGGTTGAAGATTGATTTACCCCGTGTGGCACGTGCTGTTGGATATCCTCATACCTACAGTGTTAGTGCAAAAGAAGATTTGTTGGATGTGCTTAATGAGGTCAAAAAGAATAATGACCTTTCTCTAATCGAGATTAAGGTAAAGAAGGGCAACCGCAAGGATCTTGGCCGTCCTACCACTACTCCTATTCAGAACAAAGAAGCTCTGATGACCTTCCTTAAGAAGTAACTTTATGCAGAATATAATAAACGGAATAGCACAACTACCTGCCATCTTGAAGGAAGTTGGTTGCGAGAAATTGTTCTTGGTAGTGGATTCCTCTTATCCGTTCTTGAACATCAAGGACGCGATTGAGGCACTTCCGGTGAAGGAGAGGGTGATGTTTTCCGACTTTACGCCAAACCCTCTGTATGAACAGGTCTGCAATGGTATTGAACTGCTGAAAACCTCCAACTGTGATACGATCCTTGCAGTTGGAGGCGGCAGTGCTATTGATGTGGCCAAGTGTATCAAACTGGCTGTTTTAGCCAAAGAGGGGAATGCGGCTATTATTCCTCCGCTGGTAAGCACCCGTGTGGCTTGCGATGGTGCAAAGCTTCCGTTTATTGCTATACCTACTACGGCTGGTACTGGTTCTGAATCCACTCATAATGCGGTGATGTATTATGAGGGTGCAAAGCAGACGGTTACCAACGATCGCGTGTTGCCTGATTATGCTGTATTGGAGCCTTCTGTATTGAAGACCTTACCGCTTTATCAAAAGAAGTGCACCATGATGGATGCTCTTTGCCAGGGTATTGAATCATGGTGGTCAGTCAACTCTACGGAAGAAAGCTATGAGTACAGCCGCAAGGCCATAGAGCTTATTATGGCCAACTGGCGGAAGTACATCTTTGAGAATGATAATGAGGCTGCAAAGCAGATTATGCTGGCGGCTAACTATGGTGGACGGGCCATCAATATCACTCAGACTACTGCTGCTCATGCTTTCAGTTATAAGATTACTTCATTGTACAAACTGCCTCATGGTCATGCGGTAGCTGTGTGTCTGCCGGAGATCTGGGAGTATATGTTGTGTAATATGGATAAGTGCATTGATGTTCGAGGTCAAGAGTATTTGGCAGACATCTTTAATCAGATTGCTTTCGCGATGGGATGTGACAGCCCTCTAAAAGCTATTGGAGTGTTCCGTGAGATGATGGTGGAGATGGAGTTGAAGAATCCTGTGGCAGTGAATAGGGAAGAAGATCTGGAAGCATTATCTACTTCTGTGAATCCGGTGAGGTTGAAGAATAATCCAATTGGTTTAGATGTTAAAACAATTCATTCTATTTATGAAAAAATTGTAGGATGAGTAAATATTTGAAATATTAAGGGGCTTTTATATGAAAATACTTCATGTTGGGCAGATGATAGGAGGACTAGATATTTACATCCGTAATACAATCTGTTACGCAGATAAAGATTTTGAATATGTTATAGTCCATGGTAAAGGTGATAAGAACAAGCCTGTTATAAAGAATGGAGGCACCATTAAGGAATACAACAACTTAGGCTTCGTGTGAGCTAGCGAACATGAAGCAGAGCGTTGGACTTCCGCAGCAGAGTAATTATTATGGGGAAAGATGTCGGTTTTTACATGGTTATCAGAAAGCTGGTGACCTCTCGTGTTTGAAAAATCAGACGTATAACCTCGCTATATAAAATATAAGGTCGATGTCCAGACCTCAAAACTGGTCAGTAAGCCATCATTTTAGCGTAAGGTCATTCAAAATATAATATTTACCTTTGTCGCCAAATTCAAATTTCAGTTGATCATGGAGACAAGAGAGTATTTTGAGAAAGTGATGCAGGACTATAACCAGAA
>Ga0256407_10006745_pt1 | contig 17599 bp, 10 predicted proteins | sample RumenRJG_04DNA_FD_193489 | JGI IMG/M metagenome (GOLD analysis project Ga0256407, IMG submission 193489) | Bovine rumen microbial communities from Lethbridge, Alberta, Canada - RJG_04 | ecosystem: Host-associated > Mammals > Digestive system > Stomach > Rumen | place: Canada: Alberta...
CTTGCAATGACAGCCGCAAGTTGGAAACCATCCGTCAGGCAGAAATGCTGATGCAGGAGCAGCCGGACAGCGCGTTACGCGTGTTGCAAACCATCAATCGTCATTCACTCCATGGCGAACCCCTTGCCCGCTATGCCCTTATCTATTCCATAGCGCAGGACAAGAGCGGACAGGATGTTACCAACGATTCCCTGCTCCGCATCGCCCATGAGTACTACAGCCAGCACCCGGATGATTCCCTCTATGCCCGCAGCCAGTATTATATGGGTAAATATCTGTGGCTTACAGCGCAGACTGATAGTGCCTACGCATGTTTGTTAAAGGCAAAAAACACTTCAGAGGAAGAAAGGGATTATTATACTGCTTATCTGGCAACAGACAGGATGCGCAGGATAGCAGAAGTTTCGGATAGTGCATTATGTTTGAAGCTTGCGAAAGAAGCGTACCATTTCTATGTAAAGCATGGGGGTACCAATCCTGCAAATGAATCCTATCTTTTGATTGGTATAGGTGAAAGTTATCGAAGGCGTAGAGATAGTGATTCTACCTTATATTATTATAATAAGGCACTTGACAAGGCTACACTTTCAGGAGACTCAATAGCTATTGGTTCTGTTATTCAAAATATAGCCTTTCATTTCTTGCACTATAAACAATATGATACAGCATTAGATTATGCAAATAAATCTCTAAGCTATCAAAAAACATTCAACAAGTCTCTATTAAAACTAATGGCACTCTGCTACATTCAAAAATCTGAATATGAAGTAGCTCAGCAATATATCAACGCATTGCCCTCAAACGCTTCCAAAGAAGATCAGTTAGTGAAGTTAGGCATGTTGCATAGACTCTGTGCTAAAACAGGAGATGCTGACGCTACTCAGGAGTATTTCGATTCTGCCTGCAATGTTGCTGCAGATATGTACCTTTCTACCCTGAAAGAAAAACTGGAACTTCATCGCAAAAACCTGCATGAAGCATTGGAACGACAACGAGTAGAATATCAGCGAACGATATTTGTTATATGTTTCCTCTTTTCTGTTGCCCTGATAATTCTTATTTCATGGCTCTTTATCAAATACCATCGAGCCAAGAAAGCTGAAATAGAACACCAGAAGATTCAAAACAGAAGTTTAGAGGAGTTGAATAAGAAAGAAGAGGAACGTTTCCGTGCTGAAAAGGCACGGCTTCTGGCAGAGGAGGCTATGCTTCGCAAGGAAAAAGAGCAGAAAGAGCAGATTATGGAGCGAACCCGTTTCTATGTAAAGAGTATGGTGAGCATTCTTCGAGAGGTGGAACAATACAGAACAGAGCAGAAAAAACAAAAAGAAAAAGATAAACAAAACAATTACAATAGCAAGAATGACCATAAAGAGGAAGCCCGCTTGGAATTGAAGTTGGATGATAAGGCCTGGGCAGAAATACAGGCTTATCTGGAGGTCTGTGAAGGTTCCTTTGTAACTCGTTTCAAAGAAAAATACCCAGACATCTCCGATAGTGACTTCCGGCTTTGTATGCTTTTACGCTGTGGTTTCAGTAATCCAGAGTTAGAGCAAGTATATTCAATTGCTGCGCAATCCGTGAAGACCAGACAACTATTCCTGAAAGACAAGTTAGGACTTGAAGATAAAACCATATCTCTTAGGCAATATATCAAGCAATTTTAACCCCATTAAGGTCACCTTATTATACGTGTAAATACAAATTAATACCCCAAACTCAATAGAGGTGTGTAAATTAACCGTTTAAAATTCAGTGTGTTTTGCTGGACTTTAAACGGTTTTCTATTAATAAATTGTTAATACCGTAATTATTTGGAAGAAATATATTAATAACCGTACCTTTGCAGCGACAAAAAAACTACAACTAACTAAAACTAAAAACAAATGAAAGTAAAAGTAATTTTATTAGCTCTGTTAATGAGCATGGGTACAGTACTTCCATCCTATTCAATGGATGATGAAAATGTGGTTATTATATTAACGGAAATCAATGATAATCCTGCGGGCCCACGTTCAGGCGTACCTATTACAGCCAGTCTTGACGAAGGTATTATCACCACAGAGTCGAACACCTATTCTGGTACTGTTTCAGTAGTCATTAAGGATGAAGATGGTGATACGGTGCTTTCTACAGCGGAGAACGTTTCTGCAAACTCCCAGTTTACCACCAACATCAGCAGCCTGGCAGATGGATCTTACACCATTTACTACACCTTAGGCGATATCGTTTATTACGGTGTATTCGAGAAAAATTAATTTGGAGGTGGGTAGTTATTAACAATATTCATTATCTTTGCAAAAAAAATCTGTTATGTGTAGGAAATTATTCTTAAGCTTCGTTGTTATTGCTTTGGCCTCGTGTTCTGACACTTTTCAAGATGATTTAACAATCAAAATGGCAGAAACAAAGAAAATGCCAACCACCGATACTCATTTTGTGAGTTATTCTGATGTCGCAGCGTTAACAAAAGCCGAAAGTACATCAACAAGAGCATCTTCTAATGCAACAGCAGAAATTAAATGTATTACCGGTAATAAAACCAACGATACACTCCTATATGTATGCCAGAAACAGGAAGGTGGCTGGACAGTCTATTCTTCCGACACACGCGTTCCTGCAATAGTTGCACAAAGCGACGGAGGGTCTTTTGATGACCTCATGAAGATTGAGGGTGCCAAGTTGTGGATTCAGTCAATGGCAGACGATATGGCGGCTATAAGACAGCTTGATGATGACAAGTTGAATTTCACCCGCGGAGAGATTGAGAACAACAAAGCATTTTGGGAATCAATCACTTCGCCTGATGAATTTGTAAAGAAGATGCTGAAAGAATCAGCAACTCGAGGGGGAGTGTTTGATTCTCTGGCTATTTTAGAGCCCATTATTCCTGGACATTATGAATATAGCTTTACTGATTCATATACACAAGTTTACGATTCAATACCAAGACTGACTGAGACAGATTGGTATCAAGGATTTCCATATAATTACTATTGTCCTACTACAACCGATGGCTCTGGATTGAATGCCCCTGCCGGTTGTGTTGCGATTGCAGGGGCGCAAATGCTGTATTATTTACATGATAAACTGCAGGTGCCACAATATGCTCCTTCTCAAGCATATTGTAATGGAGATATAAACTATTACACCTGGGATCAAACCGATCCGTCATCTACTATCTGGAACAGCATGAATAATTATGGTTCCACAGCAGCAGCCCCATTAATAGCAAATGTGGGAAAACTTGTTGATATGGTTTATGGAAATGATGGTTCAGATGCACATGCAAATAAGTTGGTAGAGGACGTTTTCGAAGAATATGGAATATCATGTGTTTATGCGGGTAATTATAGTAATAATATTGCGCAATTACGTATAAGCTTGTTAAACGATATGCCTGTCATTCTTTCTGCAAGATCTTTGACTGCAGGTTATGCTCATACGTTTATAGCAGACAGATATAAGCGTACTCGTACCGTTACCAGACGCCACTACGAATGGGTTTATGAAAATCTTACTCCGCCATATACGCCAGTACCTGCTGTTCCCCCGTACATCGAATATTCATATTCTTCTCCCATTATCAGTATGATTGGATTTAATTGGGGAGAAATGAATACATATTATAATAACAACGGATGGTTTAGTTTAACCGGAGACTGGATAGTCGGGGATGAAGGTGGCGTTCCATGTAACTGGAACGTATCCAGAAACATGATATATGGTTTTTCCCCAATAGACAATAATAGCAACTAAAATAAAATTTACGATTATGAAGCATTATTACTCTTCATTCTTGTGTGTTCTTTCTAGCATAATTATGTGTTCTTGTCAAAGTGATGAATCTGTTCCCGCGAGATATTGGGGAGGAGATGCAAAGGGACTCCTCGGGAACGGAGGACAAATATCTGCTATTTCCTTATATTGTATAGAGAAATACAATTCACATGTTGGTGAACCTCATTATGAGTATAATCCCAGGGTAAAGACATTGAACAATTATTCTGATTTTTACTTGCAGTTGGAACTCTATATAAATCCTAGCCTTTATTTTCAATCAGACGATTCTGTTGAAATGGGCATGGTAGGGAAATATGAGGAAGACTACTATAAGACAAAATCACAGTTCATGGTGGAAGAATATGATAAGTGGAAGCATGAAACCAAACGCCTGATAGAATGGCCGGTTTTTGCATCTGCATATGTCAATGGTGAAGTTTCTATAGTTTGTAACAAAATGCTTTTTGGAGAAGAGCCAGGTACGAATTTGGATAAGTACTTTAATGTGAATAGGTATTATGGTGTACATGACATGTTCGTGGAAAATGCAGGATTTAATTGTTTGCCAATAGGCATAGAAAACCCAAGAATGCTGTATAATTTCGGAGAAGAGATTCCCCATGATATGGATAAGTTCTTTATTAAAGGGACTTGGCTGCAATCCAAGTACTATCTTCAATTCAAGGAACTGCCAACGGAGAAATACGATGATTTGACGCTGACTGTTACCTTCCCCATGATCCGTGAACATGTAAGGGACTATGCCGTAGCAAAATACAGGGGTGAGGCTATCACTAAAGCAAAACTCACAGAAGATGTCTTCAAGGCTGATTGCCAGATAAAATTCGAGTGGGAGTAAAACTCTTCGCCGTTTATTACGGTGAATTCGAGAAAAATTGATAGTTTGTTAACGCTTAAATGACTAAGATTATGAAAAAAGTTTATTTGTTTTTATTAGCAATTTGCGTGTGTGTAACAAATGTTTATTCACAACTTCTGGTAGATTCTACAGGATATGTTGGTGTCGGAATGACAGAAGACGTTTTTGCATATGAAATGGATAGTGTAATACATTCCCCTTTTGCTGTTTGTACTGTCGGAATTCCAGAAGCTATTGCAAATTTCCAAAGTTCAGACAGACAATATACTTTAACTGCTTGTACAGAAAGGGCAAATCAGCAAGGTAATGGAACTGCTGTATGGGGTGTTAGCTATGTTCATAATGGTAATTCCGAGGGATTGGTGGGTGTCGGCATGACAAATTCTAATACAAGCCCGAAATTTTCCATTGGAGTAAGAGGCGAAGTGACTGGAGGATATAACTCTATTGGGGTCTTTGGAGGAAAATTTGACAGCATGGTAAATAACAATTATGCGGGTATATATGGAACGACAAATGTAAGCGGTCCTACTTTCCAATATCCAGGCTCTTATGCAGGATATTTTGTCGGAACGGTACGTGCCACGGGTCCCATGTATGCACAGGCATTTTACACCCCTTCAGCCAATCCAACAGGGGGAAACAACAATGAAAACACATCTGTTAGTTTGATTGGTGAGGAAGAAAATGTGACGGACAAACTCCGCAATGTCTCTTCGTTTGAGTTACAACATACTGAGCAGGCAACAGCAACAAAACAGACAAACCCCGCTGACGAGTTCCTGAAAGGAAGAAATATCCAGGACCTTACTAAGAAGGAATTGCATCAACTTGATTCTATTTGCATGAACACCCCTGCAGAAAAAAACGATCCTCTAGCCTCAGTCAATTACGGATTAGATGCAGAACAGCTTAAAGCTGTATTCCCCAAACTTGTGCAGCAAGACAAAGAGGGAAACTACAGTATCAACTACGTAGAGATGGTGCCTTTGTTGGTAAAGGGTATGAACGAGATGTCTGCAAAGATAGAAACGCTGGAGCAGCAGTTAGAAGTTGAGAAGCAGGCTAAGAGGGTTAAATCAGAGACTACAGGGATTGAGAATAATGTTTCGGATATAGATATGGTCAGAATGGACCAGAATAAGCCAAACCCGTTTAGCGAAAGCACAGTTATTGGTCTTAACATCCCAGAAAAGACACAGAAAGCCAATATCTTTATCTATGACCTCAGTGGCAAGCAGATACAGAATGTTCCTGTTGCAGAACGTGGTGAAACAAACATTACTGTCTATGCCAGTGAGCTTGGTGCAGGCATGTACATTTATACACTTGTAGTTGATGGAAAGGTGGTTGTTACAAGGAAAATGATTGTTGAGAAGTAATCGTAAAATTGTATGTTATGCGATATATTAAACTCATATTATCCCTCTTTGGGTTCTGTGCATTTACTAATATATGGGCACAGTTAAGTACATACGAGAAGCCTGTCAGCTTTGGGAGGGAAGCAGAATTGCGCGTTAGCCGCAGAAGTGCAAACCCCTCTGTGACTATGCCGCAACTGGATAATGCTAAGATTGCAAGAATTGAAGCGGCGAGAAAGGAACGGCCGGAACTGGCACTTTTTGGATATGTCCATAACGTAAGCTATAATCTAACTAATTCGGGAACATGTTATAACCTCTCTAACGGGGATAAATTATGGAAGTTAAATATTACTTGCCCCGAAGCAAAGGCTGTATATTTCACTTATGACAAGTTTTGGCTTCCCGAAGGCGGTAAGTTGTTTGTCTATTCTAAAGATAAAAAGCAGACGTTAGGCGCTTTTACCTCAAGAAATAACAAAGGGGACAGAGAGCATCTCCGAGGTTTCGCAACAGGAGTGGTAAATGGCGGTGATGTGGTATTAGAATATTATCAACCCAAAAATGTTGAAACAGAAGCTGTCATATCCATAAACTGCATAATTCGTGGATATACCCCCCCGGGGGATGACTATGGCTTTAACAAATCAAGTGATTGCCAGGTCAATGTAAATTGTGACGAGGGCTATTACTGGAGAGGTGAGCAAAGAGCGGTTGCACGTATTTTAATTAAAGGTACAAAAATGAATCATGAACTTGACACATTAGCTTGGTATTGTTCTGGTTCGCTAATTACAACAACGACCCCACATGGGGAACCATTTCTTTTGACAGCGAATCATTGTTTGCCTATATATAAGAGTGCATTTCTTTCGCAATATGGTGATAATATTTTAGATGATGCTTTATTTTATTGGAATTATGAGACGCCTGGTTGTGAAAGAGATACAATTGAGCCTCCTGTCTGTTCTACAACTGGGGCAATAATTGTCGCCAATTATGCGGTCTATGCTGATTTTGCTCTGCTAAGATTAACGGAGGACCCTAAAGAACTACCTAATTATATTCCATACTATTTGGGATGGGATAATTCTGATCAGCCAGGTGAGGCTGGTGTTTGTATTCATCATCCTAAAGGAGATGTAAAGAAAATATCTACAGTAGATTTTACAGGAGGGATTATCTCTACGACATATAAAGACAATGTGTCAACTTCGTCAACTTATGATGGAGACCATTGGAGAGTAACTTGGGCACAGACTATTCATGGGCATGGTACGACACAAGAAGGTTCATCAGGTTCTCCACTATTTAATGCAAACCATAAAGTAATAGGTCAACTCCATGGAGGTTCATCAGGTTGTGGGGATAGCATTCATTCGCCAGATTGGTTCGGGGAACTTTGTAAATCATGGATTGGAGATATCAGTGGACAAGGTACTTCCGAAACATGCCATCGATTGAGTTGTTGGCTTGATTCTTTGGGTGAAGTTGCTCATATAAGAACAGAGACTATGGAGGGTACGCTTTACGTGTCTAAACCCTGCTCATTAACAAGAAACGAATACATATATGGTAACATACATATTACGGAAACAGGGCGATTGACAATTACTAGTAATATAGAATCAAGCGGAGTATGTCCTTTTATAGTAGACGCAGGCGGGAAACTTATCGTTGATGGTGGTAAACTATCGAATGTTAATCTTGAACTTAAGCCGGGAGCAACCTTACGTATTTTGAACGGTGGTATTATTGAAACGCGGAATGGTTTCAAAGCACCAGTAGGAGCAAAAGTAGAAATCAGCCACGGAAAGATATTGTAAAAATACAATTAATTTCTTTCTGTCAATTAAAGGAATTTTATATTTTTGCAAATAGTTAGTGTGAAACGATAATAGAAAAATCATGAAACATCTTATTGTAACCCTATTTCCCCTCGTGTTCTGTACCACGCTTTTGGCCTATAACGCTGAGATTGACGGGATATATTATAATTTCTCTGGCGATGAAGCCACGGTGATATCTTGGCCTCTTGATGGTGGTAAAACATATTCTGGCTCTATTGTTATTCCTGAATCTGTTGTTTATAATGAAAAGTCATATAACGTCACCAGCATAGGTATGCAAGCTTTTCGGGGGTGCAGTGGCCTAATTTCTGTCAATATTCCTGAAAGCGTAACAAGCATCGGAGGAGGAGCGTTCAGGGGATGTAGTTGCTTGAATACAATAAATATGGGGACAAATGTGGAAAGAATTTACAGAGATGCCTTCATCGGAACTCCTTGGTATGACAACCTTCCAGATGGTATGGTTTACGTTGGAAAAGTAGCCTATAAATACAAAGGTGAAATGCCAGAGGGAACTCATTACTCTGTCAAGGAGGGGATATCTTCGATTTCGGAAGATGCTTTCTGGGGTTGTAGTGGTTTGACATCCATAACTATTCCTGAGAGCGTAACCAGAATCGAAGAGTACACTTTCTATGAATGTCCTAATTTGGTTTCTGTCAATCTTCCTGAGAATATGACTTCTATTGAAGGGTATGCCTTCTTTCATTGCAGTACTCTTAGTTTCATTAATATTCCGAAAGGTGTTACACGTATTGGGAGTCACGCATTCTCTAAATGTAGTTCTTTGGCCTCTTTCAATATTCCAGAAGGATCTAGGGGTATAGAAAAAGCCGCTTTTGCTGGTTGTAGCAATCTGAAGACGGTGGTTATACCCGAAAGTGTCATCTACATTGAATGGTTTGGATTCTCTGGCTGTACTGGCCTGAGTTCTATAGTATGTAATGCAAAAAATCCACCTTCCGTCGGTCAGTTTGGCTTTGACGGAGTTGACAAGCAAAACTGCAAGCTATATGTTCTTAAAGGCTGTGAAGAGGCTTACAGAAATGCTGAAGAATGGCAGAACTTCAATATCATAGAAATGGGGACAGGAATTGGTGAAGTGAAAAGTGAAGACCCCCTAACCCCCTTTAGAGGGAATGAAAAATGTGAAGATGCAGTTTATGACCTCTCTGGGCGCAAGGTTAATTTTCAATTTTCAACTTTCAACTCTCAATTCAGGAAGAAGGGCTTGTACATCCAAAATGGGAAAAAGGTGGTGAAGATGTAAGAAGGCTGATGTATGAGGGCTGATGTATGAGGGCTGATGTATGAGGGCACTTACGGTTAAGGGTTAGATATGTCTGATGGCTGAGGGAAGATGTCTGACGGCAAGGTGGTTGTGACAAGGAGAATGATTGTTGAGAAGTAAATAAGAAAAAATTGTATGTTATGCGATATATTAAACTCATATTATCCCTCTTTGGGTTCTGTGCATTTACTAATATATGGGCACAGTTAAGTACCAACGAGAAGCCTGTTAGCTTTGGGAGGGAAGCAGAATTGTGTGTTAGCCAAAGAAGTGATAGTCCTACCGTTACTGTACCTCGCTTGACTAATAACCAGCTAAATAGAGTTGAAGCAAGATTGAACGACCCGGAAGAACCTACTGTCGCCGGATATGGAATCAAAGTTGATTGGAATCTTAACAATTCTGGTACATGGTATAATCTCCCTAATGGAGATAAATTGTGGCGGTTGAATATTTCCTGTCCCGAAGGCAGGTATATACTTCTCTATTATGACAAATTCTGGCTTCCTGATGAAGGTGAACTATATTTATATTCAGTAGATAGCACGCAGGTGTTGGGCGCTTTTACTTCAAGAAATAACAAAGGAGATAATGTTCACCTCCGCCGCTTTGCAACAGGATTGATAAGGGGGAAAGATGCCGTATTGGAATACTATCAGCCCAATGGAGTTGCCGCAGATGCTATAATATCAATATGCAATGTTGTATATGGTGGCGGCAACTTTGGTTTCAATAAATCAGATAATACTTTGGTCAACATTAATTGTGACGAAGGGTATTACTGGAGAGGTGAACAAAAAGCCGTGGCACGTATTATGCTCAGGGAAGTTGAACGCGAGGACACCACATTAGTCTATGTTAAACCTGGTACTGGTTCTTTAATTTCAACATCGAATCCACGAGGTGAGCCATACTTTTTAACCGCTTATCATTGTTTGCCAGAATATAAAAAAGCTTATAATTATGGATTGACTGACAGTATTATGGATGATGCATTGTTCTTTTGGAAATATGAGATGCCTGGTTGCGAAAGAGATACGATAGAGCCCCCCCTATATTGTACGGCTGGGGCAGATATTGTTTCTGCTTACGATACTTATGCAGATTTTGCCCTACTACGGCTTAAAGAAGACCCCAACGATTTATCCAATTACATACCATACTATTTGGGATGGGACAATTCTTATCAGCCTGATACGGCCAGGGTATGTATTCATCATCCCATGTTAGATGTTAAGAAGATATCTACCGTTGATGCTGACATCGGGATGATTTCCACGAGTTACAATTCCGATTATGGTGAACCCAATAATGGTGATCATTGGAGAGTATGTTGGAAGTCAACAGTGCATGGTAACGGAGGAACACAGGCGGGTTCATCAGGTGCTCCTTTATTAAATGCTAGTCATAAAGTTATTGGTCAACTCCATGGATCTTGTGCAGATTGTAATCTATATTTTGGCCCTGATTGGTTTGGGAGATTATGTAAATCATGGAACAACTATAACACAAATAATGCTTTGAAGCCATGGCTTGACCTGCATGAACAAGGAACTGGCGACACAGATAGTATGGAGGGTACGCTTTACGTGTCTAAGCCTTGTATATTAACAAGAAACGAATATATATATGGCAACATACTTATTACAGAAACGGGGCAGTTGACAATCACTGGTAATATAGAATCAAGCGGAGTTTGTCCTTTGTTAGTAGAAGCCGGAGGAAAGCTAATCATTGATGGTGGTAAACTATCGAATGTTAATCTTGAACTTAAGCCAGGAGCAACCTTACGTATTTTGAATGGTGGAATCATAGAAACCCAAAATGGATTCACAGCACCTGTCGGAGTAGTCGTTGATATCAGCCACGGAAAGATATTGTGAAGTATTGAAATATAACGGAACCAAAGAAATTATGAAACATCTCATTTTAACCCTATTCTTCATCATGGTTGGCAACACCCTGCTGGCTTATGACGCAGAGATTGACGGGATATATTACAATCTTTCTGGTGATGAAGCCGAAGTAACATATAAAACAGAGAATGCCGAAGACAATTATGCTGGTGATGTGGTTATACCAGAATCAGTAACATACATGGACAAAGAGTATCGTGTAACAAGTATTGGCCGTAAAGCTTTTTTTTATTGCAAAGACAAAGTATTCGTTACAATCCCAAAGAGTGTGAATGTAATTGGATTTCTTGCTTTTGGCGGTTGTAGTGGTTTGACGTCCATTATTATTCCGGAGGGGGTAAAAAGTCTTGGGCAAGCAGCCTTTGGCGCTTGTGATAATTTGGTTTCCATCGATTTGCCTGAGAGTCTGACAAGTCTTGATTCTGAGACCTTCTATGGCTGTAAATCTCTTGTTTCCATCAATATACCAGAAGGTGTTAAGAGAATAAATGGCGATACATTCTTGGGTTGTTCCAGCTTATCTTCTGTTACACTTTCAGAAAGTGTGAAGTTTATAGGTACAGGCGCTTTTATGTCCTGTACTTCTCTGACGAAAATTATAATCCCTGACGGTGTAGAAGGAATACATGAAAGAGTTTTTGAAGGATGCAAGAACTTAAAGAGTATTACCCTTTCAAAGAATTTGGCTCATCTTGGCCAAGATGCTTTTTATAAGTGTTCAAACCTGACAGAGATAATATGTAAAGCACAAAATCCTCCCGCAACTAGATATATAGATAAGGTGGCGATTGACCGTCCTGGTGGAGTTTTTTATGGCGTGGATAAACAGGATTGCAAACTATACGTTCCCAAGGGATGCGAAGAGGCATACAGAGCATCTGATTTATGGAAGGATTTCAATATCGTGGAAATGGAAATGGGAATCAGTGAAATGAAAAATGAAAGAGTGAAAAGTGAAGATTATGGTGATGCTACTTATGACCTCTCTGGGCGTAAAGTTAATTCTCAATTTTCAACTTTCAACTCTCAATTCAGGAAGAAGGGCTTGTACATCCAAAATGGGAAAAAGGTTGCGGTAAAGTGATGTATGATGTATGATGGAAGATGTATGATGGAAGAAGGAAGATGGCTGATGGAAGATGTATGATGGGAGGGTGGTTGTTACAAGGAGAATGATTGTGGAAATGTAATTGTTAATGCGACAAAACTGAAGATAGTTAACCAATAATAAATGATAACGACAATGAAATCATATAGATTAGTCATACTTTCCTTTGCAGTTCTCGTATCAGCAGCCGTTCATGGGCAACTTTTTGTCCCGCTTGGATTAGGGATTGAAACGTCCAGAAATATGGTTGGAGAATGGTATCAGCCCCAAATGCATGTGGAAGGCGACATCGTTTACGTTTGCACAAATCAAGGTCTATATTCCAAGGATTTATCTAATGATAATAGTGTATGGAAGTTGGTCGGTTTTGAAGGTGTTCCACTTCAAGACTATGTCCGCAAGGGAGAAGACATATTGGCTTTACGCCATTGCTATTATGTACATAGCGAGTTTCTTCTTCTGTCACATGATGGAGGACAGACATACAAGGACATTACTCCTGCTTTTTTCAAGGGAAGTGGATATGCATTCTTGAGCCTTGAGCAGCATCCTTCCGATCCGAACACATTACTTACGACTGGGTGTGGTATATTCTTGACTACTGATTTTGGTCAGAGTTGGAAGAAACTGGCATCCTATAAACCTAATTACATGGGGTATCACCCCATGAATCCAGAGATAATTTACGAAAGCTACGGGGAGCATTTTGATTGGAAAACGGATCTACATATTAGCTATGACGGAGGACTGACATGGGAAGACAAATCATCCTTTCTTCTAGGAAACACGGAAATTTTCCGCATGGCATTTCACCCAACCGACCCTAACAGATGGATAGCCGGAGGTTGGTGGTGTGTATATACAACGTGCGATAACGGTCAGACTTGGGGGAAGCAATTCTTCCATGAGAAGCAAACACTCGATGATTATGATTATTTAGCCCCATGGCGCTATGCCGAATATGACAACGAGAATGCCAATATTGTATATATGGCAGGTTCATATACTGACTATATGAAACTTATGTGCTCTACAGATGGTGGAACCACATGGAACAGGCCATATTTGGAGCCGATAAAAACAACTCCCGATGAATTTATATTTGACATGAAGCAATACCGCGACAAACTACTGATATACTCCCAGTCGGATGTGTATATGGTATCAAAAGCCGATTTAATTGAACAAACCACCTCTGTCAGTGAAAAAGGCCTCACCCCAGTCGCTTCGAGAGAGGATGGAGCCATCTACGACCTGCAAGGCCGCAAAGTTAATTCTCAATCCTCAAATTCCCTCCCTACAAGGGAGGGCCAGGGTGGGTCCTTACGGAAGGGCCTCTATATTCAAAATGGGAAAAAGGTGGTGAAGATGTAAGAAGGCTGATGTATGAGGGCACTTACGGTTAAGGGTTCATGGTTAAGGGTTAGATATGTCTGATGGCTGATGGAAGATGTATGATGGCTGATGGAAGATGGAATATGGAAGATGTCTGGGGAATAAACCAAAGAGATAGGGTTAATGACTCGTTCGGATAGGGTTAACGAGTTGTTCGGATAATCCTTTAGGGGGGTAAGGGATTATCTGAATGAGTCGTGGAGATAAGGGGAACAAGTCATGGAGATTATCTGGATGAAGCAAAGGTAAATGACCTGTTTTATGCAGATTATTAAAAAAAAATAATTTTATTTGCATAAAATAGGAAAAAGTGCTTTTACAAAACGGCACCGGCTGAAGTCCCCCAGTGCGACACAGTCTGCCATGAAAGCGCTCTTACGGTCAGACCTTGTAACACGTCGTGATGGGTTTTACAGTATTTCAGATCCATTGATGGACTTATGGCTGAAGAGGGCACTGTTCCACAAATCATAAGTCTTTCAGCAAGATAAAGAGAACAGGCTGGTTGCAAATTGAATCGGTTCCAAAAGCTCATTTTTGTTTTGTCAATATTTTAATCATATTTGTGATAGTTACCTAGGTTGATTCCGAGCAAGAAATAGCTTAAATAAAATATTTTTCAAGTTGATTTTTCTCCTCCTAAATAAGATGATGTAAGATGTAAGAGGGAAGAAGGAAGATGTTGATTACCCCCTCCTCCCGAATAAAGCTGATTTTGCGTCTCGTTTCTTTGAAAATACTGCCCGAGAACTTAGATTTTTTATGTATTCGTGCGTTTTTTTGTGAGGGATTCTTTATATTTGCACTCAGAAAACAAAAACAAGGAATATCATGAAAAAGAAAGCTCTTCTTACCTTTTTGACTCTATTGGGGTTGCTAACCGGAGCGTATGCCCAGGAAACCGTTACTTATACAATAGATAAGCAGAACGGCAAATTCACCGCCACGAATGCGAGCGGCACTTGGGCCTCGGTGTGGACAAGCGCCAATGGGCAACTGACATTGCGTTCTAATGCAAATAATATGCAATGGAACGGCAACAACATAGATGCGCGCTCTGGGACCGCAAAAAAAGCGACCTATACCGTTACTGCACCATCTGGTTACGAAATAGAAAGCTACACGTTTCAGGCAAAGGCACTGAGCAACAACCAGACGCTGACCGTAGATGGCGGCTCAGCAAAGACTATTACTTCGTCGGCTGCCACAAGGATTAGTGCAGATGGGCTGGCAGTGAGTAGTTTCTCGTTTGTGATAACGGGAGACAATACAGGTACGCTGCTATCAGAATTCATCGTTACTGTTAAGGGAGATCCTATAGCCCACCTTTCTGTCACTAAGGTGGAGCAGGGAAAGGTTACAACGGGTATTGGCAATACAGATGTGGCCATCTTGCGTAGCACACTTACCATTGGTGGACTTTCGGGGGTAGTAAACCTGAAAGGAGTAACGGGTAAGATTAATGCTTCCAATCTGAAGGACGTAAAAGCTGTGCGGGCTTACTTTGCCACCAATGCCCAGGAACTTTTTATCGATAAAGAGAATTTGATGAAATGGCGCGAGAATAACGGAACACTGTTTGCCGAAGGCAATTTAGCGGAAGACGGCACATATACCATTACTGGAAACAAGAGCCTTACAATAGGTACACACTACTTGTGGATAGCCTTGGACATTGCGGAAACAGCACAGGAAGGTAATACGGTAGATGCTACCATCACATCGTACACCATAGACGATAAAGAAAAGGCAGAGGCAAACGGAAATCCTGCTAACGTAGCTACCATCTTCCTGACAGAAAGCAGTGTACTGATGCCTATGGATAAGGGAAGCCTCTATTACCGCATTCCGGCTATCTGCACCAGTGCTGACGGCAAACGTCTGGTTGTACTTACAGATGACCGTAAAGACCATAATGCAGACCTTCCGTATCATTGTTATGTGATAGCACAGTATTCCGAGGATAACGGCAAGACTTGGACCGACCCCGTTACCGTTGCCGGTACAGCAGAGACAGGAGGCGACTACGGACACGGAGATGCTTCGTTGATTACCAACCGACAGAACGGCGATATCATAGGCATCATGACCAGTTCACCCAACGGAACGGGGTTCTTCTCTTCTACGCCCGATAAGCCTCAGTGTTGGAAGACTATCGTCAGTCATGATGGTGGAAAGACCTGGGAAGCGCCCGTTGACCATACCAAGGAACTGTATGCTGCCGGCAGCCCCCACCCCAACTGGCTGGGAGGCTTCACGGGCTCAGGAGCCGGATTGCAGAAACGCGACGGCACGTTGGTTTCACCATTTGTAAACCGTGAATCTCCCGATGGCTCCAACAATAATGTTACACAGAACTATTATAACTTTATGTCCAAGGATGGCGGAAAGACTTGGTATGTAAGCGGAACGAGCGGAACCACAGCAGCTGATGAGCCAAAGATTATAGAACGCAACAATGGCGACTTGGCCATCAGCGTTCGAGCCAGGGGATATAATTATTATAATGTAACATCCGACGATGGGGAAAACTGGAAGAATGCTCCGCAGACACGCTTTACAACAGGTATCAGCGGTAACGCCTGCGACGGCGAGTATATGTACTGGTGCTCAACGCTTGATGGTAACCCTTGGGATATTGTCTTCCAAACCGGCCCTAACGACACACATCGCCAGAATGTTTCCATCGCCCTTTCTACTGACGAGGGTGAGACCTTTCTGGCCCCTAAGACTATTTGTCCGCGGGGCTCAGCCTACAGCGCCGCCACTATACTGCCCGACGGTACCGTAGGTGTGTATTACGAGGAGGAAGGACTCTTTGGCGGCTACACTATGCGTTTTGTCCGTTTCAGCCTCAACTGGGCCAGCAACGGTCAGTTCAGCTTCAGCAAGAAGCATCCCTTCCGCCCCGTTTCCCGACCATAAAAAGAAAAAAGCCTCCAGGAGGGAAATCCTGGAGGCTTAGTTTATGGAGTGGAGAGGTATATTACTTCTCCTCGTTCTCTTTAATAGTCTTACCCATGGTGAGGTAGGCTGTAGGAGCAGCAATGAAAATTGAAGACAGGGTACCGAAGATAACACCCAGAATCATGGCGAAGGCGAAGCTGCGGATGCTGGCACCACCCAAGCAGAAGATTACTGCCAATACGATGAACGTAGAGACAGAGGTGTTAATGGTACGGTTCAATGTGCTGTTCAGTGAGGTATTAAAGAGTTCCTGACGTTCACGCTTGGGATACAAGCCGATGTACTCACGGATACGGTCGAAGACTACCACCTTATCGTTGATAGAGTAACCGATAGCGGTAAGCACAGCACCGATGAAAGTCTGGTCAATCTCAAGTGAGAAGGGCAAGATACCCCACCAGATGGCATACATACCCAGAATCAGCACGATGTCTATAATCAGAGCGGTAATAGCACCTACTGAGAAGGCAAGGTTGCGGAAACGTACAAAGATGTATGCAAAGATGGCTATGAAGGCCAGGATAACGCTCCAGAAAGCACCACGTGTAATGTCCTCAGCAACAGAAGGACCAACCTTCTGGCTACTGATGATAGAACCGCCGGCACGCTCATCTCGGTTGATGAAGTTTTCCAATGTAAGATCAGCAGTAAGGAGATTACCTGCCTTCAGCGTCTCATACAACTTCTGTTCAATTTCGCTATCCACCTCGATGCCATCCTCCTGAATGCGGTAGTTAGTAGAGATACGTAAGGTCTTGCCGCCTGTACCCAAGGCAATAACACTGGTGTTACTCTCGGGGAAGGCCTCAGCCAACATAGGACGTACGGTCTCGGGTTGAACCTCGTTCTCCAACATTACCACGAAGTTACGTCCGCCGGTGAAATCGATACTCTTGCTGAAACCACGACCCAGCATAAAGCAGATGCTGATAACAGCCAGGATGCCAAAGATAGCAAAGCTTCTCTTGTAAGCGCTCATGAACTTGAAGGCAGGGTTCTGGAAAGAAATCTTATCACCAATAGGAGTGCGGAAAGTCAGATTCAACCA
>Ga0256407_10006746_pt1 | contig 17598 bp, 12 predicted proteins | sample RumenRJG_04DNA_FD_193489 | JGI IMG/M metagenome (GOLD analysis project Ga0256407, IMG submission 193489) | Bovine rumen microbial communities from Lethbridge, Alberta, Canada - RJG_04 | ecosystem: Host-associated > Mammals > Digestive system > Stomach > Rumen | place: Canada: Alberta...
ATTGGTCGTTGTCGCCGTGAATGAAGCACATCGGGGGCGTTTTTTCGTCGAACGCGAAATCATCGACCAATTCAGAGTCGTTTCCTTTGCCCGTGTTCGGTTCGTCGGCGCCGTCCTTTAGAACATACGCGGGATAGACGGGAACGGCGAAGTTGACGGAAGCGGAAAGTTTGTCGATCTCGTCGATCGGCTCGTAAGAGTTCGTCTGGCTCGTCGTCGCCGTCATGAGCGTGAGGTGACCGCCGGCGGAGAAGCCCATAATCCCAATTTTGTCGGGATTGATTCCCCATTCTTTGGCGCGCGAACGCACGACGCGGACGCAGCGCTGCGCGTCTTGCCACGCCGCCATGTGCTTCGGGACTCCTTGACGGCGCGGGACGCGGTATCGCAGCACGACGGTCGTTATTCCTTTTGAAGTGAAATATCGCGCGATTTTATCCCCTTCGTGGTCGTAAGCGAAAACAAAGTATCCGCCGCCGGGGCAGACGATCATGCACGCGTCCGACTTCTTTTCAGCGGGTTTCCACACTTCGTAGGTCGGTTTTTCAGCGCCGGCGTTTTCCCCTGGCGCGAGATCCGGCCATAAGTTAAACGTTTCATAATCTTGAGCGTTTGCCAAAGTGAAGAACGCAGACGCGATTGCGACGACAAGAAAGATCGCGACGACGGCGAAAATCGAACGTTTCATGGAAAATATCTCCTTGGGAGGAAAGGATAAAGACGCGCGCGTCGCCGTCATTTTAGCAACCCTTTAAGCGTATTAAGGTTGACGGCGTCCCAGTCTTCGCCTTCAGGAGTTTGTCCCTTTGGCGTTTCGAGATACATGGGCGTCTCCGCAAAACGCGGATCGTTGACGATAAGGCGGAACGGTTCGAGACCGAGCGCGCCCTGTCCGATGTGCGCGTGGCGGTCGAGTTTCGAACCGAGACCTTTGACTGTATCGTTAAGGTGAAACGCCTTCAGACGTTCGAGCCCGAGAGCGCGATCGAACGCCTCGAACGTCCGCTCAAACGTTTCGCGCGTCGTGAAATCGTAGCCCGCGACGAACGCGTGGCACGTGTCGAAGCAGACTCCAAATCGGTTCTTATGGTCGGTTCCGTCGATAATCGCGGCGATTTCCTCGAAGGTCGCGCCGAGATACGCGCCCTGTCCGGCGGTCGTTTCGACGAGAACGACGACGCGGTTGCTCTCCGGAAGTTCGCTAAAAATCTTGTCGAACGACTCAGACGCTCGACGCAGCGCGTTCTCACGGGCGTCGTCTTTCGCGGAACCGGGATGCATGACGACGCAGGGAACGCCGAGCGCGTCGGCGCGGATCAGTTCTTCTTTAAACGCCGCGATCGATTTCGCGAGTAGCTCGGGGTTGACCGACGCGACGTTGATGAGGTAAGAGTCGTGAATAAGGGGGCGGGACACGCCCGTTTCTTTCAGCGCCGTTTGAAATCGTTCCGCCGCTTTAGGATCGATCGGCTTGTTTTGCCACCGCGACGCGTTGGCGGAAAAAATCTGAACGCAGTCGAACCCGACGCTCGCGACCTTGCGAACCGCCGCGTCGAATCCCAAAGAGATTGATTCGTGAACCCCGAAGTATGGCATTTTCTTAATCTTCCTTGTATTGTGCGCGCCGTAAATGTAAATACATGGCGCCCGTCCTGATCGCCTTTAGAATTCTATCAAACTTGATTGTCGTTTGCCATACCTTGTTCCAAACGTGTTTCTCTTTTAAGAACGCAAACGACCAGTTCCGGACGGTTGAAGAGACGCGTCGGGATCACGCTTGGCCCGAGTCCTCGCGAGACGATCATCGTCGTTTCGCCTTGCGTATGCGCGCCTCCGGTATACTTGGGGAACCAGCCTTGTCCCGGCGCGTTAAGTCCGTTCGGCAGAAGCCCGGGAATACGAATTTGTCCGCCGTGCGCGTGTCCCGAAAAAACAAGGTCGTACTCATATTCGGCGTAAAGACTGAGCCATTCGGGTCTATGCGAGAGGAGAATTCGAAACTCGTCGGGGTCGCGGGAAAATTTATTCAATTGCGGTCGCGCAATATTCGCAAATTTACGCGATTCCTTGACGTCCATGAGGCCTGCGACCACGATAGCGTCCCCGTTCCTACGCGTCACGCGCTTTTCACGGTCAAGCAGCAGCGTAAAGCCCGATTTGCGCAGCGTCGCGACGACCTCGTTGAAATATTTGGCGTAGAGATCCGCCTCATGATTGCCGACGATATAGAAGACCGGCGCGATTTTCACAAGTCGTTCTGCGAAATCGCGAAGACTGTCGAGACGAAAGTTGCGTTCGTCGACGACGTCGCCCGTTACGACGATTAAATCGGGTTTCTCGCGTTCGACGAGTTTCAGAAGTTCGGCGTTATCGCGTCCAAAAACTTTGCCGTGAAGGTCGGAGACTTGGACGACGCGGAATCCGTCGAACGCCGCCGGTATTTTCGGCGAGACGCGCTCATATCGCGAGACGTCGATTGCGTTGTTGGCCCGGTAACAAACGAAATAAAGGAACCCCATGAGCTTAAAGAAAAGCTCGGCGGCATAACGCCCCGGCGTTCTTCGCGTTTTGGCAAGGCGCTTCCTTGAGCGACGCGCGAAAGTCATGCGGCTTCTCCTGTTCGGCTATTTTCGACGCCAGAAAACGTCGTCGGGAATTCCAAGTCGCGACCTCGCGTCTTCGACCTCGGCGCGGAATCGGAGCGCGTCGACGGGGTAGCCCGCCGTCGGACGAAGCGAACTCGAAACGGCGTCGCGCCAGAATTCGTTAAAGAGACGCATCGAGAGTTCGCGAACGTATTTTGCCGCGATTGACGCGAGGGCGACGGGCGCGTTTGACTCCCCCTTGGCGGAGAAGCGAATCTCAAGGATCGTCTGTTCGGGGAAGGGACGGACGACGCCGTCGCGGTCAACTCCCGCCTGAGCGACGACGCGGTAAAGACTAAGTTCGCGTCCTTGACTCAGTATTTCCACGTTGGCGCCGCAGAAGCGTTCTTTTAAGATCGGCGCGTAATGATCGCGCCCGCCAAGCTTGTCGCAAAGAACGAGCGCAATTTCAGGACGCGGCTCGTTTCTTCGCGCAAGTCGGTCATACGCGGCGACGAGCGTCTCGACGACGAGCGAAGTCGTCACGTCGGCAATCAGATCGCTCTTGAGCCCGAGCCTGTCGAGTCGCCTGTTGAACTCAAGGGGCTGGACGCGCCGCGCCGCCAGTTCCAAGAGCGCGACGTTTGCCGCGTCAAGCGTCTGACGAACGAGTTGAAGGTCGGGTTCGAGCGGGGAACGAAGCGTTTTCGGATCGACGGGGAGAGGGAGCGTCGCGTCGCGTTCCCACGGGGGGAGTTGGTCCTCGGAATCTGATCGAAGATCCTTCAAAACCGTCGCAAACGATTCGATTTTTCGACCGAGGAGCGCCGAAGCGAGCATAAAGGGACGTTCTAGCGCGGCGATCGATTTCGACGGCCCGTAGAGCTTCTTCGAGTCGAGAAGCGGAAAGACGGTTCGGCGCGATCCCGAGACGGGCGCGAGCGCGTCGTCGAGACGTCGCGGCGACCAAATCTCGTCGCTTGCGGGCGGGGCGAAGGCGAGGAGCGAATCGCGGCGAGATCCTGAGGTTTCGTGCGAGAACACGTCCTCGAGTTGCGTCGTTTCCGCGGGCGCGCGCCAGCACGACGCGCCGACAAGAAGGGGACCCAAGTTCGGACCGTAGCCCGCTTCGTCTGTGCCGACGACAAGGATTTCGCGTTCTTGAGTCATATCTGCGGCGCCTCGGCTACGGAGCGACTCGCGATTTCCAGCGCGAGCGCGGTTTGACGGACGTTATGGACGCGCAGAATTTCGACTCCGCGCGCTGCAACGAGCGCGGAGAGCGTCGCGGTCTCTTGATCAAGCGTCGCGACGTCGGGGAGCGCGGCTTCGTCAGTCAGTCCGCGTCCTTCGTTATATCGCCGCGCCGTTTCGCGTAAGAATGTTTTGCGCGAGAATCCGAGGAGAACCGGACCGTCGAGTTCGCGAAAACGCTCTAAATTCGCGATAAGCGACCAGTTCTGGTCGAACGTCTTGCCGAACCCGAGACCGGGATCGAAAGCGATTCTCTCGGGCGCGACCCCGACGGCGACGAACGCGTCGCGGCGACGTTTGAGGAACGCCAGAATCTCGTCGACGACTCCGCCCGGATATTCCGGCGTCGCCGCCTGCATCGTTTTGGGAATCCCGCGCATATGCATGATTACGACGGACGCGCCGCGCCGCGCGACGACCTCCGCCATTTCTTCGGGAAAGCCCGACTCCGTTTCGTCCGCGAGTCGTCGCTGAGAATCGATATAGCGTCCGGCGGCGACGTCGTTGACGATCGACGCGCCGACTTCGAGCGCCGCGTCCGCGACGCATGGGCGACGCGTGTCGATTGAGATCGGAGCGTCGAACGTCCGCGCGAGCGCCTGAACGACGGGAACAACGCGCCGCGTCTCTTCCGCTTCGTCGACGGGCTCGGCGCCGGGCTTCGTGCTTTCGCCGCCGACGTCGAGGATTCCCGCGCCGTCGCGAAGGGCGATCCGCGCCGCGTCGACGACCGCGCCGAGGTCGACGTCAAACGACTCGCGTCCGGCGTTAAAGCGCCCGCCGTCGGAGAAACTGTCCGGCGTGACGTTGAGAATCGCCATAATGGTCGGACGTTTGACGTTCAGATTGAACGCTTGGAAACGGTCGGGGAAAAGGAAGGGCATATCTTCGCGGCGCTCCGTAACTTCTAAGGGATACTTGAGAATTTAAAGTATAAAAAAGGCGGCGTCTTGCGCAAGAGGTTTCCATTTAAAGAGGCGTCGGGGATTCTGTCGTCACAGAAAAACGTATAAAAGTGTGATTTTTATCACACTTTTATGCATAATTATGTGAAATTCGGTTGCGATTTTCTTTGGATAATCTAAAACTCGACGACGACGTTCTCAATATTCCGCTCTTTATGGCGGATCAAGCGGATCGTTTGATTGGGTTGGCGTTAGAGAAGAGAAAAGGCGTTTCGTCGTGAGAAAACGGCGTTTTCCTTCGTCCTTTGCCGTCTCTCGTTCGAGAAAACTTGTCGGTTCGCCTTTTAGCGACCAGACTGGGCGACGCGTCGAGTCGGGGGCGCCGCCCGCGCGTGAAACGCTTGAAATCTGTTGCTTTAGCGTCAAATACTTGTAGAATTTGGTCGAGGCTTCTATTGGAGTCGCAGCGCAACTAAGAATTCGTTTCAAGAGAAAAACATGAAGACGATCATCATCAACGGCAGTCCTCGTAAAATTTGGAACACCGCGCAAATTCTCAAGGAAGCGCAGAAGGGCGCCGAGTCGGTCGGCGCCGAAGTCGAATACGTCGATCTTTACGACCTGAAGTTTACGGGATGCCGCAGCTGTCTCGCGTGCAAGCGCAAAGGAATCGAAGAACACTGCAAATGCTACTGGAAAGACGAACTGTCCCCCGTTCTCGAGCGCGTGTTGCAGTCGGACAAGTTGATCGTCGGCTCCCCGATCTACTTTAGCGAACCGACGGGCGTCTTTCGATCTTTTCTGGAAAGAATCGTCTTTCCCGCCCTTTCGTATAACGACTATACCAGCTATTTCAAAGGAAAAGTCGACGTCGACGTCTTCCTGACGATGAACGTCCCCGAGTCTATGTACGAGGATCTGTACGGCGCGAAACTTAAGGCGTATTTCGAGCCCTTTAAGTTCCTGAACGGTTCTGTCCGAATCTTCCCCGTCTACGACACGTTGCAGGTCAAGGATTATTCCAAGTACGAGATGGCGAGCTTTTCGGAAGAACACAAGAAAGAAGTTCGCGAAACCGCGTTCCCGAAGGCGTTAGAACGCGCGTTCAACGTCGGCGCGGGCAAAGAATGATCGCGCGGCGCGCGCTTTTTTCGATAAGATCGGACGGATAACGACACAAGGCGAACGCGACGGGCGTTCGCCTTGCGCTTTGTTGATTTTCTCCTTGGATTTACAACTGAGGTTCGGCGGGTTGGCTATCGCGGGAGTCGCCGTTATTCTCGGCGGCGGCCATAACCTTGCACGCGGCCTCCAGAAGCGTGCAGCCCGTAACGTGCGGGTTCAGCGCCGAGGGCTCGTTCGCCGGCTGCGGGCGTCGCCAGCGTCCGCCATAGAGCGCCGTTTCGGGATTCACGCCGCGACGAACCAACACCGTCGCGCTATGCAGAAGGTAGTCGGTCAGTTCTTGCCGCGCGGCGTCGTCCAGTTCGGGCAAGACGATCAGGTTGGCAAGATAGCGGAAGAAAATACCGTGAAAGAGTCCCCCGTCGCCGCCCGGGGCGTCGGAGAGAACGCCGCGGTTGCGTCGGCTCATCGGTCCCATCGTATAACGCGCCGTGAGGACGGCGTCGTCTAGGAGCGAACGATCCCCCGTCAGACGGAAGAGTTCCACCGCCGCGCCGATGAACGTTCCCTGATTGTAGCTCAGGCTGAAACGTCCAATCCTTCCTTCCCTGTTCATGTTGTCGAAAATGGCGCCCGTCTCCGAGTCCCAGAGGTTTTTCCGTTCCCACTGGTAGATTTTCAACGCCTCGTCCTGATACTCTGCCGCCGTCTTGTTTTTGTCGTTCGAAGCGTCGACCGACGCGAGCCGCGCCAAGCGGGCTGCTATGATGGCGGCGGGGCCGTTGGAGCAGGCGTTCTTAGATTTGGCCACGTCGGTCTTCCACGTGATCCCGCCATGCCACGGCGCCTCGTCCTCTGGACCCCACTGCGTCCATATCCAGTCGGCGTAGACCTGCCGCGCCTTGTTCAGATAGCGCGTCTCGCCCGTCGCCTCGTAGACGCGTATAAGCGCGAGACAGTGCCATTCCATGTCGTCCACAAAGACGTTCCACCATGGATCGCCTCTCCGTCGGCCCTGTCGGGCGTTAGGATTGAAGCGCGGCATGCCCTGAAACCAAAGGTCGAACATCTTGGAGTACTTTTCGTCCTTTGTTCTCAGATAGGCGTCGGTAATCACGTCGATAGCGTGGGCTTGCGGCCAGTAATCGCCTGTTCCCAAATCGGCCTGTTGGCTCATTTTGTTGAAAAAGTAACGTTCGGGACGTTCCTCGAAACTGGCGCCCCAGAAATTATCAATCAACGCCTGCGCCATATCGTCGGCCCATTTCGACGTCTCTTCGTAAGAAAGACGATCCTCCTGCGCCGGACAGACGGGAATCAAACAAAGGTAAACCGCGAAAGCGGCAAATAGTCTTTTCATATTTATCGCGCCCTACTAAGTGATTCTTTCTACTTCAACGCGGGGAGGATATAGTCCCAGACGAGGTTCAACTCAGCCTGCATATCCTGTAGGCTGGCGGTGTTGATTACGACGGCGTCTTTGTCGGGAATGACGATGATATACTGCCCGCCGGCGCCGTCGGCGCGATAGGCGTTGTGCCGACAGCGCCATACCTGGTAGCCGTAACCGAGAACCCAGTCGCTATTTTCGGGCGTCAGACCGCTTTCCGCGATTTTGTCGGCTCGAATCCACGAAGGCTGGCAGGGAACCTGCGCGCGCGTCGCTTCGGCGACGTATTCGGCGGGCAATATCTGTTTGCCGTTCCATTTGCCGCCTTGGAGTAGCAACTGGCCCATCTTGGCGAGGTCTTCCGTCTTCAGATAGAGCCCCCAGCCGCCGCAGTTGATTCCTTGCGGGCTTTCCTCCCAGCGCGGCGCCTCAATGCCGAGCGGATCGAAAAGACGCGGTTGCAAATAGTCTACGACTTTTTGACCCGTAACCTTCTGCACGATCGCGGAGAGCATGTAAGTTCCCAGACTGTTGTAGCAGTAATAAGTTCCCGGCTCGTGTTCAATGGGCCAAGCGAGGAACGACTTTACCCAAGATTCTCCGTCTTTGCCGCGCTTCGGTTCGGAATCGTGCCCGCTGTTCATCGTCAGCAGATTGCGCACGGTTACTTTCTTCAAATTCTCCGACGGCGAGTCAGGCAGATCGTCGGGGAAGAAAGAGATTATCTTGTCGTCGAGCGAGAGGAGACCTTCGCCAATCGCCAGCCCTACCGCCGCCGAGGTAAACGTCTTGCTTACGCTGTTAAGCACGTGCGGAGTCTGAGGTTCGCCGCCGTTGAGCCATTTTTCATACAAGACTTTCCCATGTTGCAACACCATGACGCTCTGGATATTGAGCTTCTTATCTTTGGCGCTTTGCAAATACTTCTCCATCGCCGCGCTGAGCGCTTCGTCGGGGACCGCGCGCTCAATTGACGTCGTTTTTGCGTCCGTCGCAGGGCTGTCGGGCTCCTGCGCCGCGACGTTTAGGCAGCAGAGGGCGAGAAGGGCGATAAGTCCGTAGCGCGAAACGAAACGTTTCAAAAAGTCGTCGATATGTTTTGTCATCTTTTACTCCGCTTGGATAGAGATTTCTGGAAAGGAAGAAGAAAATTGAAAACTGAAATTCGTCGCGTATGAAGCGCAAAGAAACGACGTGTTTTTGTGACCGCAATTGGCATTTTAACGCCTTGAATTAAGAAGCCGCTTTCTAGTCCTCCGCGCGACGTCGCGCAGGAAGTCGTTTCGAGAAAGCGTCGGAATACGAACTCGATTATATAACGAGTCCTTCTTGATTTATGCGGTTTATACTCTGATAACAAACGGAAGTCAAGCTTTTTACAGTTTTCAACCTGATATTTTCCAGGTTGTTGGAAACGTTCTTTCTCGACGGCGGAAGAACGCAAACAAACGGGAAGGGACGGCGTTGTAAACAACCGTCCCTTCGTAGCGGTTTCAAGGCGTTTCCGCCGAATCGTCGACGCCGTCTTCAAATTGGGCGACGAGTTCGCGGCGGAACTGCTCGTAGTACTCTTTCCAGCACGCCTCGCGATGTCGCGTGAATCCGTATTTGTCGAGTTTCGCGACAAACTCTTGCGCCGCCTTAAGCGGGTCGGCGGGACCGAGGAATTCGACGCCGCGCTCTTGCGCCTCGGCGCGGAACCGTTTGTACTCTTGGAGCCAAACGAGTTCGATCGGGATTCTCCCGCGTTCGACCTTATCGACGAGTCCTTTTCGCATTTCAGGATTTTCGCGCTCGAGTTTTTCGGCGATTTCAAGCGCCTGATTCTGCAAACGAGTCGCGCGGTTGAGGTCGTCGAGCCCGAGCCAGTCGCGGACGTCCATGCGATAAATATCTAGGTGGACGCCGCTTCGCTCGACCGCGTCGGAGAGAACGTCGAAATAATCGCGATAGATTGGGACGAGTTCCGGCGCGTAGTAGTTGGAAACGAAGTCGTCGCGAAGCGCTTTCGGGTCGAGGTCGGGGTTCCACATGAGTTTGGAGACGACCCAGTTGCGCAGTTCGACGAAATCTCCGGTCGGGGAATGATAGTCGCCCTGTTCAAAGACTCCGACGACGTGATTTTGGGCGAAGGTTCTCAGATTCGGCGCGAGAACGCGATAGTTCGGGAAGGGAAGGAGATAGAGCCCGAAGTCGGTCGCGTAATCCCACACGAAAAGGTTGTCGGCGACGGCGCTCCACGCGAGGAGATCGTCTCGGAACGATTTGTTGACCTCCGAATCGATTGGCTCCGCGAAGGAACATTCGATCGAGCAAAGTCTTATCAGAACGTTTTTGCGCGGTTTCGTCACGGCGGGGGGCGTTCGGGAATATTTGTAGGCGAGCGTTTCGACGAGCAGATCGGGGAACTCGTCCTCGAGCGCTTCCGCGACCTTGTTGACGGCGCGGAGAATCGAACCGATGTGCGACCCGTCTTCTTCGTCGGCTGCGCGGCATTTTTCGCACTGGCACCATCCGTCCCAGTCGTTCTGACTGACGTCGAGGAAGGAAACGGTCGGGTCGGCGCGGAGCGTTTCGCGCGCGTTTTTAACGAGTTCAGCGATCATCTCGTCGTTCGAGAAGCATAGCTGCGTTCCTTTGGGCGCGATCTGCTCGGGGGGAACTTTTGCGACGAATTCTTTGTACTCCTGCGAATAGTCGCCGGGCAGACAGACTTTTCTCACGCCGTCGATTTCCGAGAACCAATCCGGGTGGTCGATAAAATATTTGAGGGGCGAAATCAGCGCGAACGAAGAATGAACTCCGTAGGCGAACGTTCGACGTCCGCCGTATTGCGGCGGGATCGGCGCGCGGTCGCCGTTGCAGCGCGACCGGGCCGCAAAGACTCCGTCAAACGCGCCGAGATAGTACGATTCGCGCGAGAGAATCTTCGGCGCGTAGACGATGTCGAGATCGCCGTCGATTTCAAGCCGTCCGTTTTTCGCGCGGGGAACGGTCGTTTCCGTCGCCGTCAGCCAGCGGATTCCCAGTTCCCGTTCGAGAAATTCGTAGACTGCGTAGAGCGGTCCGCGGCCCGGCGCGCCGCTAAAGACGATCGAGTTTCCGACGCGTTTCAGAATGATCCCGTCGTAGCCGATCGACGATTCCGTCTCGCCGAGAATCTTGCGCGTGGTCGCGCTCGGTCCGATAATCAAGAGTTTCGCGGATTCAATCGCGTCGAGCCGTCCCTCTTGCGCCGCGGCTTCTTCGCGAATCGTCGGAATTTCGACGTCGGCGACCTGACGAACGTAGTCGCGCAGTTCTTCCGCCGCCGTAACCTGAACTTCCGACGCGTCGTCCGGCAGAAGAACGGCGTAATCCGAAGTTCCCGCGTCCGCGAGTACAAGTTCCGAGTCCGCATACGCGCGACCCGTTAACGTCGCCGTCGCGACGACGATCCACAAAAGCGTTCTGAACATGGCGCTCGTTCTTCCTTCTTTTTCTCGCCGACGTTTTCGGCGACGGCGTTTTCAATGAAGCGTAGTTTTCCTCTCGTTGAACGCGAAGTCGTATCTCCGGGAGTTCCGTCTGGTTTCAGTATACTCGGACGTTTCCCGTTTGGCAACGGATTGACCTGCGGAGTTGTTCGAGGCCTCGCCGCCTCTTTTAACGCGCGCGCAATACGGGTAGAATGAAGCGGCGAGTTTAGAGTTGGCAATCGCGTTGATTTGCGAAACTCGCGCTCCGTTCCCAGAATTTCCAGAAACCGAAACCCTCCATATCGTATGAAAAAGGAATCTCCCGACCCAATCGCCGCCCGCGTCGACGCGCTTCTACGTCTTTTCCCGCAGTGCGCGACGGAAATACGGGGCAAAAAGGGCGTCTCGCGCCGCGCGGTCGATCTCGAGGCGCTGCGGCGGCTTCTCGGCGACGTCGCTGCGGAAAAGCCCGAGCGTTACGAGTTCAACTGGGTCGGCAAACGCGCCGCGTTTAACGACGCCTACGCGCCGACGCGCATGACGTTGCGACCGTGTCCCGAGGAAAGCGTCGATTGGGATTCGACGGGGAATCTCTATATCGAGGGGGACAATCTCGACGCTTTGAAACTCCTCCAGTCGGAGTATCGCAATAAGGTCAAAGCGATCTACGTCGATCCGCCGTACAACACGGGGTCGGACGCGTTCCTTTACGCCGACGATTTCCGCGTCGACTGCGAGGAATATGCGCGGCGTTCGGGGCGTCTCGCCGCGTCGGGGCGCGGTCGTTCTCATGAGGACGAGACGACCGATCCGCGCCGTCATGTGGACTGGTGTTCAATGATCTTTTCGCGGCTGATTCTCGCGCGGGAGCTGCTGACCGACGACGGCGCGATCTTCATATCGATCAGCGACGTCGAACTCGCGAATCTCCGTAAAATCTGCGACGAAGTCTTTGGCGAAAAACAATTTATCGCCGTTTTGAACTGGAACACGAAAAAGGCGGCGCAAGGGATGGCGACCGCCCATATGATCGTGGAAAATCACGAATATATCGTCGTTTACGCCAAGAATCCGGCTCTTTTTCGTTTCAAAGGGCTAGAACGCGACGCCGCCGACGGCTTTTCAAACCCCGACGGCGATCCGAGGGGCGTTTGGAAACGCCAGTATTTGCAAAGATTTGGACAGGGACTGCCCGTCCGCACTGTCGTCGATCCCGCGACAGGACGCGTCTTCTCTTTCGAGACCCCGTATACCCAGGAGAAACTCGATCGCTGGATCGAAGAAGGGCGGATCATCTTTCCCCGAGACCCGAAGAAATACCCGGCGCGAAAGGAGTTTTTAGCGGAATACAAGAATCGTCGCCAGCTCGTCACGTCCCTCGGGCTTTTCCCGACGAAAGCGACGACGGAACAGCTCTACGCGCTCTTTGGCGGCGTCAAGATTTTCACGAACCCGAAGCCGGAAGCGTTGATACGTTTTTTAATCGACCAGACGACGGAGGACGGCGACCTCGTCCTCGATTTCTTCTCCGGCTCCGCGACGACCGCCGCCGCCGTCATGCGGCTCAACGCGGAGGACGGCGGACGTCGGCGGTTCGTCATGGTCCAAAGCCCCGAGCCGTGCGGCGAAAAATCCGAAGCGCGAAAATCGGGCTACGCGAATATCAGCGAGATTGGAAAGGAACGCATTCGCCGCGAAGGCGCGAAACTCCGCGCGGAACTTGCGGCGTCGCGCGGCGTCCTGTCGCAAACGCCCGATTTAGGATTTCGCGTCTATAAGCTCGCGGCGGTTGACGAAGAAAATGGCGACGACGCAAAGACCTTTTATTCTTGTCGTTGAGGTTGGCAATATACGTCTATCGAAAGGGCTGTGACTACGAAGCCGCCGCAAAAGGAACCGGATAAAGCTTCTCAAAACAACGACGCGAAGGCTTGTGAAGAACTGAGTGAAGGCTTAGAATGAGGCGGCTTGGTTGAATTTTAGTTTGACCTGTAAAGAGACTCTTTTTGTTGCGTCGAGGCGGCGTTACTATGGAAAAATTTGTTACAGGGAATGCGACGTTTGCTTTTTTGGAGCCTCGGCGTAAGCATTCGTTAGCGAGGCGGTTTCATGATTTACTTGTCAATCTGTATTATACGTTGCGGATCCGGCTGACCACGCCGATGAGGAATGAGAAAAGGAAGTTCCATATTTCCCTTTGCACAATGTTTAAGGACGAGGCGCCCTATTTGCGCGAATGGATCGAATTCCACCGAATCGTCGGGGTGGATCATTTCTATATGTATAACAATAATTCGTCAGACGGATTTGAAAAGGAACTCGCATTTTACACGAAAGAAGGAATCGTTACGCTGATCCCATGGACTAAGGAACACGCCCAAGTGGAGGGCTTTGAGGATTGTATCAGGCGGTTTCAGGGAGAGAGCGACTGGATCGGCTTTATCGACGTCGACGAGTTCTTGGTCCCGGTGGAGGAGGAATCTCTGACGACGTTCCTTGATCGATTTGCGCGCTGCCCGTCGGTCTTTGTTTACTGGCGGTTCTTCGGATCGAACGGCATGCTCAGTCGCGATCGTTCGCGCCTTGTTACCGAAGACTTTGTCGTAGCCTCGGAAAAGCTTTACGGGTATGGAAAGTCCTTTTTTAACTCGAACTACGACTATCTGTGGAACAGCGACAGAAATAGAACCATGTTTCACCGTCTTTGGACGGTTTACCATGGCAAAGCGTTGCCGCCGACCGACATGTTTGGTCGCGCGATGATAGGCAATTGGCCTCGACCTGTCGGGACGAAGAAAATCCCGATACAACTCAACCATTACGCGATAAAATCACTTGAAGAACACCGGGATAAAGACAAAAAAGGGGACGTGTTCTTCGACCATCCGACTCATGGGGATTCCGTCTTTTTCAATCGAGATCTGCGCTGTAACGTCCCGGATTATCGCATTTACAAGTATCTTTCCACCTTGAAATATCGACTTGCCGAGATAGAAAAGCGGAACGCCGAAATATCCGACGGCTGACGTATTAGAACCTTGACGGCGCAAATCCCCGCAGGCAGATTCGAAGTTCGCCGCGCGAGAGCGAGACGCCGATTCAAGAGGTTTCAGGGCTTCCTTTGATTTATTTGAAGACGGCTTCTTCAATGGCGTCCCTTTTTCAGTACGACGGGCATGCTCCGAATCTTGGGTGAAAGTCCCAAGGAGCGTAGTTGCCGACGAATCCGATAGCGACTTGCAAGTTTCATATCGTGAGGTATGGGAGAGAGGAAGCAATAGCGAAACCGTGGCCCTACGGATAGGAACCTGATACTAAGGCGTGTCAAGCGGATGAGACGGCATAAGACGTCAAAGTCCTAAAGGCAACCGTAACCTTGGCGCGTAAATCAGGAGGGTAAACGGGGAAAGATTCAGGGCTTATCCCGTGAGGTCTCACAGGCGGCGTTTAGCCGTAGTAACAACGAACTGTGAGAAGTCAGCAGAGGTCATAGTAGACGCGCCCCGGAAACGAGTAGCGTCGAAGGACCGAACAACATGACTGCGCAATCATAATGTATGTCCCATGGAATGTCTGACAGCAGGAAGGGCGAAACGTAAATGAGCAGATACTGCGCTACCTACGACGCGACAATGGGAACAGAAAAGTGAAAGCGCACAGGACGTAAGCTCAGTAACGAGCGTTATGTCTTGACGTCAGGTTGAACCGCCGTATGCTGAACGGCACGTACGGTGGTGTGAGAGGGGGGAGAGAATCCCCCCTACTCGATTATGCCAATATGATAACGGCTACATCTCAATGTTCGGCGACGGCGCAGAATACAGGCGGAAATACGCGTATTATCCTACAGGCGATTAGATATGGTTTTTTCTTCCCTTGTTTTTCTCTTCTTATTTTTTCCGACTGTTGTCGCCGTTTATTACCTGTGCCCGAAAAGAACGCGTAATTACTGGCTTCTGGTTGCTAGTCTGTTCTTTTACGGCTATGGGGAGCCGATTCTGATCGCGTTGCTACTCGGCGAAATTCTCTGGAATTATTTTCTGGGCATGCTGATTGACATAGCGCAGGGGAAACTCAGGAAATTTATACTTGTCGTTTGTCTTGCGGGCGATCTTGGAGCGCTTGTCTGGTTCAAATATGCGGGATTTCTGTATGGAAATCTTACGAATCTGTTTGGCGTTGCCGACAACCTGCCGGAGATTACGTTGCCCATCGGAATATCTTTCTATACTTTCCAATGCGTCTCCTATGCGACCGACGTTTGCCGCAAGACGGTAAAAGCGCAGAAGAATCTTTTTCATCTTGGTTTGTACATCTCCCTGTTTCCTCAGCTGATTGCCGGTCCTATTGTGCGATATAGGGACGTCCAAGAGCAGATAACAGACCGAAGAGAGGGTCGCGACGCTTTCATTAACGGTTTCTTCCGTTTCGGCGCCGGTCTATGTAAAAAGGTTATCCTTGCCGACCAGTTGGGGCTTATCACAGGATTTGCTTTTTCGGACAGGATGGTTCTTGAACATAACGGCTGTCTGACTCTTCTTGCGGCGATCGCCTTTACGTTGCAACTTTATTTTGATTTTTCCGGATATTCAGATATGGCGATCGGTCTGTGCGGGATGTTTGGTTTTCGTTTACCCGAGAATTTCGCGGAGCCGTACACGGCCAGAACAGCGACGGATTTTTGGCGCCGCTGGCATATTTCTCTTTCGACCTGGTTCAGAGACTATGTTTATATTCCGCTGGGAGGGAGCAGGGGGACGACGCTACAGACTGTTCGTAATATGTTAATCGTATGGCTACTTACCGGATTCTGGCACGGCGCAAACTGGCCGTGTGTGATTTGGGGACTTGCGTGGGGAATTTTACTTATCATAGAAAAGATACTGATCCGTCCAGAAAGCAAGGGAAAGGTCTTCCGAGGAATTTATCGAATTTTTCTACTGTTCTTTATTACGATAATAACGCCGTTCCTGCAAATGGATCAAACAGCGCAGGCGGTTGCTTTTATTCGCGAGATATTTACGCTATACGGGTGGAGTGCGCTGTCGTCGCAACTGCCTGCGCTGTGGTTGCAGCTGCACAACGAATGGGCGTATCTCCTGACCGGTCTTCTGATTTCCCTGGGCTTTTTCCATAGGATCAGAGAACGGCTTGCAGGGCGCGCCGTCTGGAATCGCGCGGTTGGCATAGCGTACAGGGCGCTTGTCTGTCTAGGAATCGTCGTGTCAATTTCGTCAATATTATACGGCTCTTACAACCCGTTTTTGTATTTTCAGTTTTAAGGAGGTTGGCGAAATTGAACAGATATTTTCGTATAATCGGTTGTATGCTTCTTCTTAGCTTCGCAGTTCTTACTGGCGTTTACTGGTTTAAAGCGAAATCCGGCGTTTTAAGCGAACTTGGAAATCCGGCGGCGCTTGAACAGTCGTTGAGCGAGTTGCCGCAATTCCGTCGTGTAGCGCTCCCTATTTGGCAGAAATGGTTGTCTCTGACAAAACGAACCTACTTCTCCGACAGCGATATTTTCATGGACGAATTCGGACAGTTCAAAAAGGGATGCGTCGCCCTCCCCGCTGACTTTGCATTCCGTAAGACGACGGAACTGAAAGAATATTGCGACGCCAACGGTCGAAATTTCCTTTATGTGATCCTGCCGGGCAAGCCGTATTCCGACGACGAGCTTCGTAAATATGGTATTTCCTGCGAATACAACACGTCGGCTGACTTAATGGCGGAACGGCTGGCAGAAAAAAGAATCCCTTGTTTCGACGCCCGAACCCTGTTTACTGAGGAGAATTTTTATTCCTATTTTTTTAGGACGGATCGTCACTGGACCCCGGACGCCGGTCTTCTTGCAGCGCGGGCTTTGCTTGGGGAAATGAACCGACGATTTGGTTATTCCTTTGATACGGAGACGTTGGACGGCGATCGATTCTCTCGTGAAGTTATTCCCAGCAAGTGGATCGGCGAGTTGGGCGAAAAGACTCTCGGCAGGTATTCGCAGAAAGACGATTTTATCCTGCTTTCACCTTCATTTTCGGTTCGTTTGCGAACTCAAAATATGCTTAAGGCGAGTGATTCGGAATGTAAAGAAGGAGGTTTTGACGTCCTGCTTGATAAGAATCGTCTCGAAGAGTCGAGCGCGGGATACTCGGGAGCCGGCGCGTATTATTATTACTCCTCGTTGCCGGGGGTCATGAAGATAGAGAATATGGACGTTGACGCCGGGAATATACTGTTCATTAAGGACTCGTTTTCCAGCGTGATGTTGCCTTACCTATCTCTTGCGGTCGGGCATATCACAACATGGGACATGCGCGACGAAAATGCGATCTATGAATACCTTGACGACCATCGGGAGATTGAAACCGTTGTAATCGCTTACACCTTATGTTTCTTAGGGGCAAAGAGAATGAACGATTTTCAATGAATACGGCGATTGACGTCTTAGAACTTTAACGGCGCAAACAGCCGCAGACAGATTCGACAGACCGCCGCGCGAGAGCGAGACGCCGATTCAAGAGGTTTCAGGTCTTCCTTTGATTTCTTTGAAGACGGCTTCAAACGACGTATAGACTTCGTGACGACAGAAATCAAGAATGTCGAATTTTTCCACGCCGTCGAAAGCGAAGGGCTTCTGCTTTGTGACCAACGATAACAATCAAGCGCGGCTTTTGAGCTTCGACGGGGCGAATTTTTTGAAATAACCTTGCATAACCTTGGCGCTAAGGTTATGCAAGGTTATTATGTTATCTTGAACGCCGTTATGGAAAAATCGTCGGAAAGACGGTAATCTATCGAGGAGAGGATCGCGTTCTGGAGAACGGGATCGCGTATCGGAACGTCGAGGATTATTTGAACTCGCTCGATCGTCGTTAAGT
>Ga0256407_10006747_pt1 | contig 17595 bp, 19 predicted proteins | sample RumenRJG_04DNA_FD_193489 | JGI IMG/M metagenome (GOLD analysis project Ga0256407, IMG submission 193489) | Bovine rumen microbial communities from Lethbridge, Alberta, Canada - RJG_04 | ecosystem: Host-associated > Mammals > Digestive system > Stomach > Rumen | place: Canada: Alberta...
GCACTTTTCAACATCGAAGTACTGAAGAAGATCAGCGTATATCTGCGAGCTGGCGCTGGTCTCAAAGATGTCTTTGATTCTGCCCCTGTACGACTCTACCGCGTCTATGCGGCCGTCAGCCACATCAGGGCGCTGGTGCTCCTTTCTGTAGCGGCGTATCATGCGGTCATATTCTTTCATGACCGCAGCAAGGGCCATTTCCTTTTCTTCGTTATTCGGTATGAATTCCGCCGCAGGTACCAGGACCACCTCACTTAGCTGCTCTACGGATCTCTGCGTCTCAGCATCAAAGCTGCGGATCGAATCGATCTCATCGTCAAAGAATTCTATTCTGACAGCGTTGTCGAGCGACGGTGAATAAACGTCGAGTATGCCTCCGCGCGATGTGTATTCGCCCGGAGATTCTGTGACATCTGCTGCCTGATAGCCTGCCAGTGAAAGCCGGCGCCTCAACTCGTGAGGGTCCATCCTGTCCCCTATAGCAATCCTTATGATGGAGGCCTTGAATCTATCCGGGCATTCGGTCAGCTTGATGGCGGCGCTCACGGGCGCTATCACAGCTGTCATGCCGGCGCCCGTCTCCGGATCGGCATCCGGAGCACTGCCCGTCAGGGCAGTGAGCGCCTGTATGCGCTTCACAAGAGCTCCCCTGTCGCGGGCCTCATAAAGCACCTGTACATCTTCTTCCTCAGGAAGCACTATCACATTGAGCTGCGGCATATAAAAAACGAGGTCGTCGGCCAGACGGGTTGCTGCCTGTCCGGTCGGGACCACCGCCAGAAGCTTGTGCTTCTCCTTTATGCCTGCGGCCAGCATGTAAGCTGTTCTGCTGCCGCTGATACCGGTGTGGTCAATTATCATTAGCTTCCTTTGATATCACATGATTGTGCCTGTTCATGGCGTTGTCTACGCCGATGGCTATTATATCCCTTACTGCGTCGGCAGCCTCAGCAGCAGCCTTCTGCAGCAGCTTCTTCTCCTCTTCAGGCACCTTGCCGATCACCCTGTTTACCAGGTCTTCACCCGCTTCGGCAGCTCCGACGCCTATCCTTATCCTTATGAAATCCTTTGTGCCAAGCTCCTGCACAACGCTCTTCATGCCGTTGTGAGTGCCCGCGCCGCCGGACTTTCTTATGCGGATGGATCCCGCCGGCAGGTCTATGTCGTCGTATATAACTATGAGGTTTTCCGGCGCAACATCAAAATACATCGCCGCTTCTCTTACGGCGATGCCGCTCCTGTTCATGTAAGTCTCAGGCTTCACAAGTATCACCTTCCTGCCGGCGATCGTACCGCGGCCGAAGAGTGAATGGAACTTGCTACGCCTCACTTCAATATTCTCATTCGAAGAAAGCACATCTATGGCTTTATACCCCATATTGTGCCTCGTTTCTTCGTATTCCTTGCCGGGATTCCCAAGACCCGCTATCACATACGTATCCTTAGCAAATCCCGGCTCATCATTACTTCTTTTAAAAAGTCCCATTAATAGTCTTAGTTTCCGAACATTACGGAGATCGGCTTGTTGGAGTAAACTCTTGAGATCGTCTCCGCGAAAATGTGTCCTACCGAGAGAACAGTGAACTTCTTCAGTCTCTTCTCTTCAGGGATAGGGATCGTGTTGAGCAGCACCATCTCCTTGATCGGGCTTGCCTCGATTCGCTCGATGGCCGGACCCGAAAGAACAGCGTGAGTAGCGCATGCATATACGCTCTTTGCTCCGAGGTCATCAAGCGCCTTTGCTGCATTGCAGATAGTGCCGGCTGTATCGATGAGGTCGTCAAGGATGATGCAGTTTTTGCCTTTTACCTCACCGATGATGTTCATGATCTCACTCTTGTTTGGCTCAGGACGTCTCTTGTCGATGATGGCGATCGGGCAGTTGAACGGCTTGGCCATGTTGCGGGCTCTTGTTACCGAGCCATGGTCAGGCGATACGATGACGAGATCATCAAGATCCTTGAGCTTGAAGTAGTCAGTCAGCATCGGCTGTCCAAGCATGTGGTCCACAGGAATGTCGAAGAAGCCCTGCTCCTGTGACGCGTGAAGATCCATGGTGATGACTCTGTCGATGCCTGCAGCTGTCATCATGTTTGCTACGAGCTTTGCTGTGATTGGATCTCTTGCCTTTGCCTTACGATCCTGTCTGGCATATCCGTAATACGGCATAACAGCTGTAACGCTGTTGCATGATGCTCTCTTGAGAGCGTCTGTCATGATCAGAAGCTCCATGAGATAGTCATTTACAGGATCACATGTTGACTGCACAATGAAACAATCCTTACCTCTTACAGATTCCCAAATGCTTACGCTTGTTTCTCCGTCGCTGAACCTAGTTACCGTTGATTTTCCCAGTTCAATACCCATGTGTTCGGCTATTTCCTGCGCAAGTTCCGGGTGGGAATTGCAGCTGAAGAGCCTGAGATTAGAAAATGCTTCACTTGTCATATTGCGTATCATGGCGCTAAATCTCCTCCTTGTGCGTCCTGAATTATTGTTTTTCTTCCTTGTGCAGCAGCATGTCTCCTACTTTGTAGACGTCGCCGGCACCCATTGTCATGACGATGTCATCCTTGCCGGCGAATTTCTCGATATACTTCACGATATCTTCGAAATCCTTGACATAATATACAGGTTTATCCGGATGCTTTGCTTTCATCGCAGTTACCAGCTTGTAAGAAGAGATGTTGTATACATCCTTTTCGCGCGCGGCGTAAATGTCTGTCACTATTGCCACATCCGCATCTGTAAACGCGTCGACGAATTCATTGAAAAGAGCTTTCGTTCTTGTGTATGTGTGAGGCTGGAATATCAGCCAGAGCTTATTGTGCTTCACATTTTTAGCGGCTGAAAGCGTCGCCTTGATCTCTGTAGGATGATGAGCGTAATCATCGATCACTTTTACGCCGTTCGTTGTCGTTCCGAGGAAGTCGAATCTGCGGTTGGTACCGCTGTAATCCTTGAGAGTAGACTGGATCACCGGTATGTCTACGCCCAGATATGAAGCGGTCACGAAAGCTGCCATGGCGTTCAGCACATTATGCTCGCCAGGCACGCTGAGCTCCAGAGAAGCGAGCTTGCTGCCTTCATGGCATATATCGAATACCGGGAATCCGTTCTCGTTGAATTTTAGATTCTCTGCATAGTAGTCGTTGCTCTCGCCGTAACCATATGTGATCTTGTTATCGTGGCCCTTGAGTATTCGCCTTACGAACGGGTTGTCACCGAAGGCGATGATTATTCCGTGAGGCGGGATCTGCTCAACAAAGGTGCTGAAAGACTTGACAATGTGCTCCATGTCCTTGAAGTAATCGAGGTGATCCGAGTCGATATTGAGAATGACTCCGATGCTTGGCTTCAGCTGAAGGAAGCTGTCCATGTACTCACATGCCTCTGTCACGAAGTACTTCGTGCCGCCTATCTCGACATTGCCGTTGATCTGAGGCAGATTGCCTCCGACGAGGATCGTCGGCTTGTACTCAGCGTTGCGAAGAATAAGCGATGTCATCGATGTGACGGTAGTCTTGCCGTGAGTTCCGCAGATAGCTACGGAATTCTCATAGTCGTCCATTATCATGCCAAGGACCTGTGCTCTTGAGAACAGAGGGATCCCGAGCTCCTTTGCCCTTATCACCTCAGGATTCTCATCCGAGACAGCCGCGGAATAAACGATGGCATCGACACCCTCGACGTTCTCCGGCTTGTGCTCTGAGTATACTTTTATCCCCAGATATTCAAGATGCCTGGTGACTTTAGACGGATGTATGTCAGTACCGCTGACGATATACCCTCTGTCCCGGAGTATCTCGGCAACTGCTGACAGACCGATTCCGCCTATGCCCAGGCAATGTACGTGTTTATATTGGCTGAAATCCATATATTCATATTCTCCTGAATTCCTCATTCTTGTCTATTCGATATTATATGGTAAAGGGCCACAAATATTCAACCGAATTCAGTTCAAATTTCAATGCATTTCAGCGTTTTTAATTTAATGCATCCATGCGATTCAGTTAACAATTCAGTGCTGAGCCGAACTTTGTTTTCCATTATCAGATTCAGCTGTCTGGTATAGAGAATATCTATAGGGGTCAATTATGATAGTCCCAAATGCTGATAAAAGCCCTCCGATGTATTATAATCGAATCAGAAGATATTTCTCAGGAATTGCATAAGGATTTCAAAATGGAAAAGATCTATCTGGATAACGGCGCGACTTCATACCCTAAGCCTAAGGAAGTCGCAGATGCCGTTTACGAATATATGACAAGCATCGGAGCCAACATAAACCGAGGCGGATACCAGGTCGCCTATGATCTCGAAGGTACGGTCTTTGAGACCCGCGAGATGCTCAAGGATATGTTCGGCGGTTCTGACTGCAAGAATGTCGTGTTCACAAAGAACGTAACGGAGTCACTCAATGTGGTTCTCAAGGGTCTCCTGAAGCCGGGCGATCACATCCTCTGCTCTTCGATGGAACACAATGCTGTCATGAGGCCGCTCGTTCAGCTTGCCAAAAAGGGCGTTGAATTCGATCGTATTCCTGGCACAGAATGCGGTGAGCTTGTGCTTGACGCAGTCGAAGGCATGATCAAAGAAAATACAGTTGCCATAGTCATGACTCATGCAAGCAACCTTGTCGGTACGCTTAACCCGCTTAAGGAAGTCGGAGCGATCTGCCGGAAGCACGGCCTCAAGTTCATAGTTGACTCAGCCCAGAGCGCAGGCATTATCCCGATCGATATGAAAGAAATGCACATAGACGCTCTCTGCTTCACTGGCCACAAGTCTCTTCTCGGCCCTCAGGGCATCGGCGGATTCATACTCGACGAGGGCATGATAAATCTTATCGACCCTCTCCTCTCTGGAGGAACCGGTTCCATAAGCCACACTGAAGAGATACCTGACTTCATGCCTGACAGATTCGAGCCGGGCACGATGAACATCCCGGGAATAGTCGGACTGCATGCAGGCCTCAAATGGATCAATGAAAAAGGCCTCGATGCCATTGCCGCACACGAGCTCGGACTTACCCAGAGATTTCTCGACGGGCTCATCCCTCTCGAGGAAGCCGGCAAGCTGAAGATAATCGGACGCAAAGATATAAAGAACCGCACGGGCGTAGTATCGATACAGACTCTTGATGTCGACTGTGCCGACGCGGCATTCAGGCTCGACTTTGAATACGGCATTGAAACGAGAGTCGGACTGCACTGCGCGCCAAACGCACACAAGACGCTTGGCACATACCCTACCGGCACCATCCGCTTCAGCTTCGGAAACTTCAATACCGAAGCCGACGTCGACGCTGCACTCAGGGCACTGACCGAGATCTGCGGCTAACCGTCTTATACAAAAAAGTAAAAGACCTGAAATGAATCAAAGCTTTCATTTCAGGTCTTTTTGTGATCATTTATTATTCTTCAGGCTTTCAGGCTTGCGATGATCCTTTCAGCTGCGGTCTCAATGTTTTCCCTGCATGTAGCCAGGTTGATCCTTACACAGCCTGCATACTCATTGCCGCCAAACCACGCTCCGTAATCGAAAGCCAGTCCGCATTCGTCTTCCATCAGGTGCTGCATCGCGGTCACAGCTGCATCCTCGGCATCAGGATCCACAGAGTACTTTTCCGCAGCCTTTGCGATGATGCGGTCCATGTAAGCACTGAAGTCTGCCCACAGAAGATATGTGCCCTGGTGGTCGGCGATCCTTGCTTCAGGCAGCTCTGCCCCGAACCTGTCGCGCAGATACTTATAGTTGCCTTCGATTATGCCAAGGAGCTCTTCGAACCACGGACGTCCCTCTTCATAGGCGGCCTGCACGGCAATGTATCCGAAGGAATTGCCTCCGCTTATGCGTATCCCCTCCGCGAATTTATCCCATTTTGCACGTATCCCTTCGTCAGGGATTATCACTATGGAGTTCTGCACAGCTGCCAGATTGAAAGTCTTTGTAGCCGCAGTCAATGTAACAAGCATGTCATCGTATGCCCCGGGCTCGTCGCCCACTGTTGCCGACGGAACATGCTCATGTCCGCTCATAATGAGGTCGTGGTGTATCTCATCTGAGATGACGAAGACCTTATGTCTTTTGCATATATCGAGCATGCGTCTTATCTCTTCTCTCTTCCAGACGCGGCCCACAGGATTATGAGGCGAGCAGAAAATGAACACCTTGACGTCCTCGCGCACTATGGCCTCTTCGAAACCCTCATAGTCCATCACATAGCCGTCATCCGTCAGTATGAGCGGGCAGTTCACAAGGCGCCTGTCGTTATTCTTCACAGCGTTCATGAACGGGTAGTAGACCGGCGGCATTACAGCCACGGCCTCCCCCTCGCCTGACATCATCTGCACCAGCCAGTTGAAAGCCGGCACCACGCCCGGAGCAAATCTCATCCAGTCCTTCTTCACTTCGTAGCCGTGATATCTGCGTTCCCACTCAATGAAAGCGTTGTAATATCCTTCAGGCGGATTGTAATATCCGAATGTGCCGAGCTCTATATAATCCGCAAGTCTGCGGCGCACGCACTCAGGAACCTGAAAATCCATGTCTGCCACCCACATCGCCAGCAGGTCGCTCCTGCTGAATGTGTTCTCAAGGCCGTCCCATTTGAAACAGTCAGTATTTCTTCTGTCTACGTATCTGAGCATACTCATCAGTCATCATCCTTCATCAGTTAAAGCTGCTTACGCATCCATCTTTTTGGAGTATTTTGACAGATAGATGTATCTCTGAAGTCTTGTGTCTATTGCGCCGAGTGGTTTAGCGTATTTCACGTAGCAGGCCGCAGCGCAGTTTTTGCTGACGATCATTGCGATGGCCTCAGCATCTGAAGCAGTCTTGCCGACACATACAGCGCCTACGCCCTTTACGAGAACGGCGTTGCGCCCTATCGCCGAGTTGAGAGCAGGCTGCTGTCCGCCCATGCGGTCGAGCGCTCCGGTCATAGGCATCTTTCCGGCAAAGCCTCTTGCTGTCTGGCTGGTGGAATATCCGAGGAGCGTGCGCTCAGCTGCCCACTCATCGCAGTTCACTACCTGCATGTCAGGGCCCACTATCTGCGCGAAATCATCAATGTACGAGCCAACCGTTTTGCCCTTTTCGCAGCACTTCATGATGTAAGGATCGCTGACTACCTTTACAAAAGGCAGAGCCTTTATGTTCACTTTCGAAGTATCGAACTCCCTGTCAGCCGCAGCGGCGTTGAGCTTTACTCTCGACTCCACTATGAGCCTGCACCTGTCCTCGAGCTCCTCCGCCCTCGCGAAGGCCTCTTCCATATCGGAGCCAAGTATAAGCGTGCCGTGCCTTGCCATGAGGAACATGTTCTCATACGGGTTGTTCCTGATGGTTTCCGCCATGTATTTCTTCAGCTTTGTTGTTCCCGGCAGAGCATATGCCGCGCACGGAGCCTTTCTGATGTTTCTGCACTCGGCTGCGACGACCGACGCGTAATACTGATGCGTGTGGATTATGAATCCGACGTGGTTTCTCTGCGAGTAAGCCGCGGCATGCACGCCTTTTTCACTGCTCGGCTTTATGCTGCCGGTATATGAGCAGTCAGCCACCTTTACCTTGACCAGATCATCTGGCGTCAGGGTGTCATATGCCCTGCCGCTCGGAGTGATGATGAACTCATCCTTGCTGATCCTCGCGCTTATGTTGCCCCAGGTACGTGCTATGAGCCTGTTCTCAAGCAGCTTCAGCCCCGCCTCAACCACGAGCCTTCTTGCTTCTGTTTCACTGTAATACATAACTGTTACCTCATATATCTGATTAATCTTTCATCGTTAATGATACCACATTTTTTGCATAAGAAAACTCCGGCTTGAAAACCGGAGTTTATCTTTGATTTCGGTATCAGATTAGCCGAGTTCTACCATGTGCTTCAGTGTTCTTACGAGCTGGCTTACATAGCTCATCTCGTTGTCATACCACGAAGTAACTCTTACCTCGAAGAGGTGCTCAGCGCACTGCATAACGATAGTCTGAGTAGCGTCGAAGAGTGAACCGAAGCTCATTCCGACGATGTCGCTCGAAACGATCTCATCTTCAGTGTATCCGTAGGACTCTGTAGCAGCAGCCTTCATAGCAGCGTTTACGCTCTCTGCTGTCAGGGAGTCTGTATCGTCCTTAACGATAGCATCGAGGATAGTGATGGAGCCTGATGGAACAGGAACTCTCATAGCGTTTCCTGTCAGCTTGCCAGCGAGCTCAGGAATTACCAGTCCGATAGCCTTTGCAGCGCCTGTGCTGTTAGGAACGATGTTGACAGCACCAGCTCTAGCTCTTCTGAGGTCACCCTTTCTGTGTGGTCCGTCGAGGATCATCTGGTCACCTGTGTAAGCGTGGATAGTTGTCATGAATCCTGTCTGGATAGGGGCGAAATCGTTGAGTGCCTTTGTCATAGGAGCGAGGCAGTTTGTTGTGCAGGATGCTCCGGAAACGATAGTGTCTTCCTTTGTAAGGATGTCATGGTTTGTTCCGTATACGATAGTAGGAAGATCATTGCCTGCAGGAGCGGAAATGATAACCTTTTTAGCGCCGGCATCAAGGTGAGCCTGGCTCTTTGCCTTTGATGTGTAGAAGCCTGTGCACTCGAGAACGATGTCTACATCGAGGTCGCCCCAAGGGAGCTTGGAAGCGTCAGCTTCTGCATAAACCTTGAACTTCTTTCCGTCTACTACGATGCCGTCTTCTGCAGCCTCTACTTCAGCGTCGAACTTCTTCTGAACGCTGTCATACTTCAGCAGGTGTGCAAGCATCTTAGGGCTTGTAAGGTCGTTGATAGCTACGACATCAATGTCCTTGTCCTGATAGATCTTTCTGAAGGCGAGTCTTCCGATACGTCCAAAACCGTTAATAGCTACTCTCATTAATAGTTCCTCCTTTTTGGATCTCTCTGATCCCGTGGTTAATAACCGCATATTTCCCAATTTTTTAAGGCAAAATTGTTATTGTGCCTTAAATGTCCGGCACAATTATTTGTAGATTTTACCACATTGATACTCGATTAACAATGCGAATCACAGAAAATCTGCATTAATTATAATACTATGTCTATTCACCGAGATCACTTCTGATGACCTTGCCGATGTTCCATACATGCGCAGCCTTTCTGGCGGCATCTGCCCTGTCCTCCGGACCGCTGTAGGCGAATTCTCCTGTCTGCGAGCCGCAGTCCATGCATGTGACAGTCCAGCACCAGCCGTTTCCGTCGTCAAGAAAACCGGCACCTCCGCAATACGGACAGCCCATCAATTCGATCTCTTCATATATATCCATAATAACCTCCATTATTTACCTTATCTGCTGAATGATACCGCCTCCTATAACGCGGTTTTCGCTGTCATAGAAGACAGCCGACTGCCCCGGCGCCGGTGCCTTGACCGGCTCATCAAAGGCGGCAGATATTGTGTTATCGTCGACTCGTTCGAGGACTGCCGGTACAGCAGCGTGATGATATCTTATCTTCACGAAAGCCGGCACTTTTTCTCCTGTTTTTATGCCCTCGATGGCCATGAAACACACATCCCTGCACAGAATGCGGCTTTCATAGACCGATCCGAGATCGCCTATCACCACAGTATTGTTTTCAGCGTCTATCCTCTTCACATAAGCCGGATATCCCAGAGCCAGTCCCAGACCCTTACGCTGCCCAACGGTATAGTTCACGATGCCTTTGTGCCTTCCCAGCACCCTGCCGTTTTCATCGACGAAGTCTCCCGGCGGCGGCAGCGCCCTGTCTGAGTGCTCCTCTATATACTCCGCGTATCCGCCTTCGATCACAAAACAGATCTCCTGTGAATCATGCTTGCCGGCGACCGTAAGCCCTGCCTCTTCAGCGATGCGCCTCACCTCGTCCTTTGTAAGTTCGGAAAGCGGCATCAGAGTGCGTGCGAGCTGCTCCTGGGTGAGCTGATACAGCATGTACGTCTGGTCTTTTGCGGCAGCCGCCGACTGCTTCACGGTATATCTTCCGTTTTCGGCTTTCACCACGCGGGCGTAATGGCCTGTGGCAACGTATTCCGCGTTGACATCGTCGGCAAATCTCAGCAGCCTCTCCCACTTTATATGCCTGTTGCACGCCACGCAAGGATTCGGAGTCAGGCCGTTCATGTAGGCCTCGATAAAAGGTCCGGTGACATGTTCAGTGAATTCAGGCAGGCAGTTGATATTGTAAAAAGGTATCTCAAGCTGCATGGCGACCGCGCGCGCGTCGCTGATGTCGCAGCAGCGGCTGTACGCGCCGGTGCCGGCTTCCCACGTCCTAAGAGTCACGCCTATCACCTGATAGCCCTGCTCCTTCAGCAAATATGCAGCCACCGCGCTGTCGACCCCGCCTGAGAGTCCCACTACTACTCTGGAAATAATGCCCACCTTCTTTCTTTATACCACACCGTATTGTAACACATCAGGGCGGTCTGACAAAACTCTCACTATTGACAAAATCGCTGCTGCAAAGAAGTAAAACACCTTTCATGCAATAGATCAAAAAGTCCTCCCCCGGATCTGTGTCCGGCGGAGGATTTTTATATCAGCAAAATTCTTAAGTTGTACAGGAGATATCCTAGAATCCGAGCTCCTTGTTAGCCCACTTCTGGAATGCCTTGAATGTCTCAGGGCCTGCAACTCCGTCAACTGTTACACCGAGGAATTTCTGCAGAGCACTGGAAGTCTTTGTTCCCCAAACTCCATCAGCCTCAGCTCCGACTAATTTCTGGATAGCCTTGATAGTCTCTGTTCCGCAGATACCATCTTCCTTGCATCCGAGGATGTGCTGTACAGCCTTGATAGTTGCCGGACCAAAGTCTCCGTCAACTGCGAGCTTGAAAGCCTTGTTGGCTTCCTTTTTAGCCTCTGCTACTTTTATCTCTGCAGCCTCTGCAGCAGCCTTCTCTTCAGCGATCTTTTCCTGCTGAGCTGCCTTTACCTCGGCATTTCTCTTATTGAAAGCTTCTTCTCTGGCCTTAGCGGCAGCCGCCTTTGCTTCTTCTGCTGCCTTCTCAGCCTTTGCCTTTGCCTCTTCTGCTGCAGCTTCTGCCTTAGCCTTAGCTTCCTTACCGGTGATCTTATCAAATATTCCCATATTACACCTCATTTCTTGTAAAACAGCCTTGCGGCCAGCGGTTATCACTATACGTATAAATTATAATCCCACGTTTACTTTACGGTCAATCCTCTGATTGCCCTGTCTCACCAATGGCAACAGTCACGCAGTTGGCCCGCTCAAAGTCTTTCATTCCCATGCCATGGCCGCGGCGTTCGATAATCATCTGCGGCATGTCTCCGAACTCATCTGCGAAGTATCTGAGAAGAGCGGCGCCTGTAGGCGTGCAGAGTTCGCTTTTTATATCTCCTGAATACGATGGTATCCCCTCAAGTATATTAGCTGTGGCAGGAGCCGGTACCGGGAGCACCCCGTGGGCACACTTCACCGTGCCGCCGCCTACGTTCACAGGGGAAGCGACAGTCTTCTGCGGCTTAACGCGGTCCATCAGAAGACAGACAGCAGTCACGTCAGCAATCGCATCCATCGTGCCTACCTCGTGGAAATGCACCTCCGTGACAGGCACTCCGTGCGCCTTGCCCTCAGCATCAGCGATTATATCGTACACGCTGAGGATGTCTTCCCTTACGTTCTCAGGGATATCGAGGTGATCCTTTACGATATGCCTTATCTCCGCCACTCCGTTGTGGGAATGCGTATGCGTTGTTCCGTCACCATGTGTGTGAGCATGCTCCTCACCGGAATGATGGTGGTCATGAAGATGCTCGTCCTCTTCAGTGCCGTTCACCTTTATGTGTACGCGGGTGCCTTCTATGCCGCATTTGACGGAAGGCTCTGTCTCCATCACTATGCCGGGAAGACCCAGACCGTTGAATTCTTCCACGAATCCGGATCTCTCAGTTTCATCGAGCAGCTCGAGGAGCGCAGCAGTCAGCATATCGCCGGCAGCTCCCATGCTGCAGTCTATAAACATCGTTCTCATTTCCCTGCTCCCATATGGTTTATGCGGCTGGCCATGAAGCCGGCGCCGAATCCGTTATCTATATTTACGCAGGCCACTCCGCTCGCGCACGAGTTGAGCATCGAAAGCAGAGCCGAAAGTCCCTGGAATGACGCTCCGTAGCCGACGCTCGTAGGCACGGCTATGACCGGGCAGTCAGCGAGTCCCCCTACTACGCTGGCAAGTGCCCCTTCCATGCCCGCAATGGCTATGATTACAGAAGCCTGCGTGATATATTCCCTGTGGGCCAGCAGCCTGTGTATGCCTGCGACTCCTACATCATAGAGGCGTATCACCTCATTGCCCAGAGTCTCAGCTGTAATGGCTGCCTCTTCAGCTACAGGGATATCACTGGTGCCTCCTGTGACTATTACGATCGGTCCTATGCCGTCAGGTTCAGGCTTGTCGCCAACTACAGCGATGCGCGCCGCCTTGTTGTAAGATATCTCATGGCTCTCTGCCACGGCCGCCGCCTTCGCCTCGTCTATCCTCGTAACGATTACCGGCAGCTGCCCCTTCTCAACCAGCACGTCAACGATGCCGTTTATCTGCTCCGCAGTCTTGCTCTCTCCGTAAATGACCTCCGGCGAGCCCTGCATCACCTTCCTGTGAAGATCTACCATCGCGTAACCGATATCTTCGAACGGCTCGCTCTTGATGCGGGTAAGCGCCTCATCGACGCTTATCTCCCCCTTCTCGAGAGCCACCAGAATGTTTCTTGTTTCGTTGTTCATTCATTATACCCCCAATGAATTGTTCTGATCAGTCGGCCGGCATGCTTCTCCGTTCCTTTTTACTTCTCTGCAGAAATTGATGATTATGAGCAGAATGAATACTATGCCTATATATCCCTGAGCCGGGTAAAGGAATTCGACTATCGTCTTGAATCCGCTGAGCCCAAGCAGGAATCCCGCAAGAGCTCCGCCGATTATTATCCATTTTTTGTATTTGCCATTTTTGATCTTGGTGCTGAAGCCGTAGTAAGTGCTCGCGCCTGTCGAATAAACAGCACCGTAGAGCACGATCGCGTATATTATGCTCAGCACAGGCGAAAGCCTGCCCGCAAATCCCAGCATAGGAAGGTCGAGTCCCGAGCTGAATGCCATGTCGCTGAGAAGCGCTCTGAGAAGCAGTATGGTGAGCCCGCCAAGGCAGAGTGTGCCGGCAATGGCTCCCGCATAGGCATTTTTTGCGTTTCTGGCATTTATGGCGCTGTTTCCGGCCATTGTGATCATGCCGCCCGTGTTGTATGCCATGAAGATCAGTGCGGAGACCGGCCAGTTTGGTGTCATGCGGCCCGGCCTGAATTCAGTTGGACCGCTCTGGGTGAAGCCCTCCCTTATTGTCAGGAGAATGGTGAAGATCCCTATTATGAAAAGTACCGGGACCATTAATCTGAATACCTTTGAGACGCGTTCAAAATCGCCGAGGACTGTGATTATGCAGAGGATCGCGATGATCAGTCCTCCGGCAGCCTTGCTGATGCCGAACTGCTGCTTTAAGAGCGATCCGCCCGCGGCGGTCATGGCTATGATCATGGAATAATAGCTGATGGCGAGCACCCAGCCTATGGTCTCATAGGCCGGCCGGCTCTCCACCGGACAGATGAGCCGGCCCAGGTCTGCCGTGCCCTTGCTGCGTGCAATATATGTCAGCATGCACGCGAGAAGCACGAAGCAGACCGTGCTCGCCGCAGCCCCCGCGTATCCCTTCTGACCGAACACGCCGAAGAACTGCCAGCACTCCCTGCCCGACGCGAATCCCGCGCCCATGATAACGCCTATATAAAGACTGGTTATCTCTGTCCAGTTAAGCTTTTTCAATTTGTCTGCCCTATATGAAGATCTTTCTCTTATCCGGGTCCGCGGCCCGTCTGTAAAGCACAAATCTTCTGCCTATGGCCTGCACGAATTCGGCTCCGAGCTCTTTCGCTATGGCATTCGCGGCATCCTTAGGCTCTTCAAGCGAGCCCTCCTGTATCTGTACCTTCACCAGCTCATGCGCGCTGAGGTAATCATCTATCGCCGATATTATCGCCGGAGTGATGTCGTCCTTGCCTATCATGACAGTCGGCTTAAGATCCTGAGCCAGCTTCTTGAGTTCACTTCTCTGTTTTCCTGTTATCATTGTCCGAATACCTCCTCGGCATGCTTCATATTTTCACGTATTTTAACATCGAACGGACATCTTGTCTCGCACATTCCGCACTGCAGGCAGTCGCCCGCATGCCTCTCCAGCACCTCGTAGTGCATTCTCTCGGTATCCGGCACCCGGAAGCCTTCGCTTCCCTCTTTGATGCCGTTCGACTCATTATGAGCGATCACCAGATTAAGGAGCTTTGTGACGAATGCGATGTCTATCTCAGCCGGACACGGATGACAGTGCGTGCAGTACATGCAGTGTCCGCTCCAGCTCACCTTCGGGAAGCTCGCAAAGGCTTCAGCATAGTCACGCTCGCTGTCACTTGCGTCACAGTACGCGATGCTTTCTGCCAGCTGCTCAGCATTCCTTGCACCCGAGCATACTGTTGCCACGGCCGGTCTCGACAGGCAGTAGCTTATGCACTGCACCGGAGTCAGCGCCGCTCCCGCAGGAGACATCTCCGCAGAAAGAAGGTCTCCGCCGGCGAATGCCTTCATTACCGTGATGCCCACGCCCATGCTCTCGCAGAGCTCATAGAGTCTCTGTCTCTCCGGATCCATATTGACGAAGCCGCCTTCGTACACCTCATCAGCCCAGAGATCATCTACCACTTCCGTACCCGGGAGCATGTCGTATACAGGATTGATGCTGAACATCAGCACCTCGATGTCGCCCTCTTCGATCGCCTTTATCGCAACCTTAGGGTTATGAGACGAAAGTCCAATATGATGTATTTTTCCCTCAGCCTTGAGCTGCTTAGCGTACTCGACTATGCCGTTGTCCTTTATGGCCTGCCAGTCGCTGTCAGCATCGCAGTAGTGGATCATTCCTACATCGATATAGTCCGTGCCGAGCCTCTCAAGCGAGTCCTCGAAGGCCGCCTTTACATCGTCAAGATCGCGGCTCCTCTCGTACTGGCCGTTCTTCCACACGGATGATATGTGCGACTGTATGATGAATTTCTCTCTCCTGCCCTTGAGAGCCTCTCCGAGAGCCGATCTTGCGGCAGGATCCGGTGAGAAGAGATCGAAGTAATTGACTCCGGCCTCCTCTGCCATGTCGAGAAATTCTTTCGCGTTGCTGTTGTCTTCAACAAATGCCTCGCAGCCAAGCGCTATGACACTTACCTCGAGTCCTGTATTTCCGAGTTTTCTGTATTCCATTCTGTTTTTTTGTCCTTATTCAGTGTTTTTTATTCTGCGGCTTTATCCGCGCCTTCCCAGCGGTCCTTGCCGTCTTCGATGAGCACCGGTACGGAGTATTTGCCGTCCGCAGCCTCAGACACGTAAATATCGCAGTTGCCGATATTCTTCGCCCAGTAGCTGCCCTTTGAAAGCGGTGTGAGGTATTCGAGCGCTCCCTTCATAGCGATGGCATGAGTCGAGATAAGGATATTGCTATTCTCAGCCTCTTCAACTATCTCGTCAAGAAAGCTTCCGACCCTTTCCACAACTGCCGGGAGCTGCTCCATGCCCTCAGGTGCAGGCACGTTGACGAAGTCCATGAAGAAGTCGATCACCTCAGGGGCCGGATGATTAAGATCCATTCCCTCATAAGGCCCATAGTCCATTTCTATAAGCCTCTGCTCGACCGCAAGCTCCGCGTCAGGTGCTATCCGCTCTGCCGTCTGCACAGCTCTTATCAGCGGACTCGTATACACCTTGTCTATCCTGACGCCCATATCCGCAAAGCGCCCTGCAGCTTCTTCAGCCTGAGCTATCCCGGTCTCATTCAGCGGATAGTCGCTCCTGCCCTGCATGAGCATCTTCGCGTTCATTTCAGTCTTTCCGTGTCTTATTATGTACAGCATGCTACACGATCCCTATCTGACACATCTGCATCGTCATCAGAGCCGCCTCATGCGACTCCAGTGTGACTCCGGCGCAGCATGTATGATCGACTGTTATCTTCACCTCAGGCATATTTGCCTTCAGGAGCAGCGCGTTCGACACCACACAGATATCAGTGCAGAGTCCCAGCACCTCGATCTCGATCTCTTCTTTCGCCGCGATCTCAGCAATGTCTTTTGCGAGCGCCACACTGCCGAATGTCGGCTTTTCATAGACATGCGCGTCTGTAAGAAGCTCGGCTATATCGCTTCTTATCTGCCAGCCCTCTGTGCCCTTGATGCAGTGCTCCACCGGGAGATTCCTCCCCTCCTGAGTCTGCAGATATTCCGGGAAATGAGTATCCATCGTCACAAAAACATCCGCCTTGTCATACTCGCGTATCCTGGCCTTCACGTTCTCAACGATGGCGACTGCCTCCGGAGTTCCGAGAGCCCCGTCGATGAAGTCATTCTGCATATCCACTACAACGAGAATCTTTCTCATCCCTTGAAATCCTCCCAAATCTTTTTATTTCAGGCTGTTCGTCCATACGTTCAGCTCAGCATAGCTTGCATCAGGGCTGAAAAGCTTTGCCCCTATGATCTCGCCCTTCATGAGCGGCTGCAGCCTGGCCGGAGCCTTGGTGATATCGCTGCCTCCCGAGGTAGCGAAGAGAGCCACCTTCTTGCCGCTGAAATCGTAGCTCTTTACAAAAGTCTCGATGATATTCGGAGCCGCATAGTACCATACCGGGAATCCGATAAGCACCAGCTCGTATTCATCCATATCCTTCACTCTTTCAGCGATCGGTACATTCTTTTTGCCGATCTTCTCCTTGTTGCATCTTGCAAGCGGATTCGTCCATTTAAGATCTGCGTCTGTATAAGGCTCTACCGGCTTTATCTCAAACAGATCAGCCTCTGCAGCCTGCGCGACTCTTTTAGCAAGCGAAGCAGTATTGCCGCTCGCCGAAAAATATGCGACTAAAGTCTTCATTTTGTGCCTCCTGTATATGTTCTATTCGTCAAGATATGAAACAAGGAAATACTCTGCCAGGCTGTCGTGACGGATGTTTTCTCTCGCTCCGTCGCGCGTGAACCAGGCGTATTTATCTATCTCATAATTGGTATCAAGCTCTGAAGAATCCTTCACGAATGCTGTGAAATTGCACATGAGAGTGTCGGACTTCTCAAAGAACTGCGTGCGGTTGAACTTCATGTGAGAGACAGTCATTCCGGTCTCTTCTTTCACCTCTCTCGAAACAGCGTCCTCGAGAGCCTCTCCCCGGGTCACATACCCGGCAACAAGTATGTACGACGGTCTGCCGTACTGCTGTATAAGCAGTATCTCGTCTTTCTCCTCGTTGACGACTATCATGCTGACCGCAACGTTGTACTGTGGAAACCTGTACTGTCCGCACTCAGGGCAGTACGGGATGATCCCTTCATTTTCCAATTCCTTCGGCACCAGCTTAGTGCCGCATTCCCTGCAAAAATTGGGTCAATCACAAAAGTTATGGGATTAGCCTGACCTGACCCGCGATCATAGCATTCTCCAGTCTGCCCCGTGAACGCCGCGCTGGCTGACGGGAACTACTCAGCCCGCTCAGA
>Ga0256407_10006748_pt1 | contig 17595 bp, 9 predicted proteins | sample RumenRJG_04DNA_FD_193489 | JGI IMG/M metagenome (GOLD analysis project Ga0256407, IMG submission 193489) | Bovine rumen microbial communities from Lethbridge, Alberta, Canada - RJG_04 | ecosystem: Host-associated > Mammals > Digestive system > Stomach > Rumen | place: Canada: Alberta | collected...
GAGGAGTTCATGCTCGACCTGGAGATTGAGTGTCATCGCTTGGGCATTCCAGTCAAGACGCGCCACAATGAAGTTGCCCCCAACCAGTTTGAGTTGGCCCCCATCTACGAGGAGACCAACCTTGCCAACGACCACAACCTGCTGCTGATGTCGTTGATGGCCCAGGTCGCCCGCCGGCACCACTTCCGTGTGCTGCTGCACGAGAAGCCGTTTGCGGGCGTGAACGGCAGCGGCAAGCACAACAATTGGAGTCTGGGCACCGACACCGGAGTGCAACTGTTCAAGCCAGGAAAAACACCGCAAGAGAATCTGCAATTCATCACGTTCTTGTCATGTGTGATGGCTGCCGTGCACCGCTATAACGGCCTGCTGAAGGCGTCAATTGCCTCGGCAACCAACGCCCATCGTCTGGGCGGCAACGAAGCCCCACCAGCCATCATCTCGATGTTTCTGGGCACACAATTGAGCCAAGTGCTGAGCAGCCTTGTTGACGATGAGCGCGACGACAATCTCAACTTCGACGCCCACGAGGAACTAAACCTGAAGGTGAGTCAGATACCCGAGTTGATGGTGGACAATACCGACCGCAACCGCACCTCGCCGTTTGCCTTCACGGGCAACCGATTTGAATTCCGCGCTGTCGGGTCGAGTGCAAACTGTGCCTCGGCGATGATTGCGCTCAACGCAGCCGTTGCCCAGCAGTTGCAGTGGTTTCACACTGCCGTAGAACGGCATGTGGCTGATGGCACACCGCTAGGCGACGCTATCCTGACCGAGGTCAAACGCCTAATCAAGCAATCGCGGGCGGTACACTTCGACGGCAATGGCTATAGCGACGAGTGGCAGCAAGAGGCCGAACGACGCGGTCTGGACTGCGAAACATCGGTTCCACTCATCTTTGACAACTACCTGCGACCCGAGGTGATTGAAATGTTCGGCGAAACGGGTGTGTTGTCGCGCGTGGAGTTAGAGGCACGCAACGAGGTAAAATGGGAAATGTATGTCAAGAAGGTGCAGATTGAGGCCCGAGTGCTGGGCGACCTGGCGTTGAACCACATTCTGCCTGTTGCCACCCGCTACCAGTCGCTGCTGCTCGACAATGTGTACAAGATCAAGTCACTGTTTTCGCCCGACAAATTCGAGCAAATGGCAACACATGACATGACGATGATTGAGACCATGTCGGCACACATGCAGGTCATCAAGGATGAGGTGGGGCGCATGGTCGAATATCGCAAAGTGGCCAATCGTATTGAGGACCTCAGGTCACGTGCCATTGCCTATCACGACACCGTGGCATCACAACTGGCTACCATCCGCTATCATGTGGATAAACTGGAACTGATGGTAGATGACGAGATGTGGCCACTGCCCAAATACCGCGAACTCCTGTTTATCCGATAAGAGATAGAACAACAAAAAGGGCTGCAGCGATGTGTCTGCGGCCCTTGACTAAAAAGGTAATCTTTTTATGGTTTGTAGGTGCGGGCGCAGCGATGCGCCTCGAAGGGTTGCTGTTGATTAAGGTTGAATGACCTGCGTTGAGCCATCACTGTAGATAATGACGACTTGGGTGATTTGTCGACCTGCAGCACCACCACGCGTTGCAGTGACATTCACCTTGGCCCTGGCCGATGCGATGGCACTGTCAACAATACTGCTCTGCCGCTGCGAAGCCGAAGTGGCCTTGCGAGGTGTATAAGAACTGGGCTCATCGACATCAAAGTTGATGCTTTGCTGCACGTGCTGCTCACGCGGAGCAGCGGCTTGCGCATTGCCAGGAAAGTCATTCTCGCCAAGTTGAGCATCAGTTGGATTGACCTCGGAGTTCGCATTTGGACCAAGCATCTCACCATCACCAAACATGAGCCACATCATATTGAGTTCGGGATAAGCACAGTGAATCTTGTCGATGACTTCGTTGCTCACCTTCTTGTTTCGTCCATTAAGCAACTGTGAGAGCGATGGCCGTGGTATGCCACAGACATCAGCGAAGGCAGTAGTAGCAATCCCCATCTGCTGGAGAAAGAACTTGAGTCGCGAAACAATATCATTCATAGGTCAGTCAATTTAGATTACTGAGGAATCATTCAGCGTCAATTTTCGATTGCCAAATAATGACAAATCTGAATTTTTGACATCAAAATCAATCCGCAGAAAATATTCATTTTTTGCCAAGCAAAATTTTCTGCCGAAAAAGTGAGTTTAGTGAACGCCATGAAAAAGTCAGAAAAAATCTGAAGCAATAGCAACCTTCATCAGGATCCCGAAATTTCCACATCAAATCATACCCATTTTTGCAAAAGGTAAAAAAAGGTGGAACAGGAGAGCGCAAATGCTGATTGCAAACGCAAACGTCCAATTCGCTTTTTCAAATTTTGCGATTGCAAATTTAAGAATGATTTTTGAAACAGCCAAATTTTTAAACGTAAATTTTTAAATTCGGAGTTAAAAATCTCATTTGGACATCTCAACGACGAGATTACAAAGCCAAATTGGCAAACATCGAAAACGCTTTAACTATATGTCGCTATATAACGTATTTTCAGCGACTTGTATTGATATTCCAACGTCAAAACTACGCACACACACAATAATGTACAATTCTTAAAAGTGTCACTTTAAGTTTTTGTTTCATATAGTTGGATTTCAGCATTTTATATAATATGAAAACGAGTGTTAATTGCCAAAATCAGTGCAAATAGAAACTGCGTGAGTGTAAATTCTCAATTCCACTTCCCATTGTCAAGATTGCAAATAGGGTCGCGGACTGCAAATTTAGTATTTAGATTCGCAACGAGCGGTAAGCAAAAAGCAAACCCTCTGCTGAATTTGCAAATTCAAATTAGCAAACTTGGCATGGTAAAGTGTCGTCAAATTACCATTTTGGGGCTCAACTCAAAATGCCTGTAATTTTTAGAGAAAAACTGATGAGGAAAACGAGCAGAAAAATCTGAGAAAATTGAGCAAGGCTAAAAATTCACTTATCACTCAGTTATTCAGATGATTATATTATAAATTGGTATTTCGCGCTAGATCGGTCAAAAAAGTGGGAAAAAGTCGAAAAATCGCCCTATCCCACACCATGAAAGGAAAATTTCCGCGATTTTTGGCCAGAAAAATCGCGGAAATTCATGCAAAATGCGCTGATTTCGGTCTAGAATTTGTTTTTACAAGATCGTGGATCTAAGATGTGCAGAACAAGGTGTGCAGTGTGCCCTATCTCTCCATCTTTACAACTGCGCAAAAGACCATAAATGGCAACCGACACAAAGAAGTTTTCACTTCATCTGCCAGGGGTTGTTCATTTGCGTTTGAGTTCCTGCTTGAGATAGGTTGCCGTGATGGACTCATGGTTCTGTGCCACCTGCTCAGGTGTTCCAGTGGCTACCACTCTCCCACCCCCTCGGCCCCCTTCGGGTCCCATGTCGATGATGTAGTCGGCGCACTTGATCACGTCAAGGTTGTGCTCGATGACGATGACAGTATTTCCTTTTTGGACCAATTTTGTCAATACGCCCAAAAGCACCTTAATATCTTCGAAATGGAGTCCGGTAGTCGGCTCGTCCAGAATGTAGACTGTCCGCCCAGTGTCACGCTTCGAGAGTTCGGCTGCCAGTTTCACCCGTTGGCTCTCCCCACCCGAGAGTGTGCTCGATGGTTGTCCAAGTTTGATATATCCCAGTCCAACATCTTGCAGCACCTTAATCTTGTTGAGAATGGCTGGAATGGCATCAAAAAATTCAACGGCTTGATTTATCGTCATGTCAAGGACTTCAGCAATCGACTTGCCCTTGAACCTAACCTCCAGAGTTTCACGGTTATAGCGTTTTCCACCACATTCTTCGCACGGGACGAGCACATCAGGTAAGAAGTTCATTTCCACCACTTTATACCCATTTCCTTTGCAGACCTCACAACGGCCGCCACTGATGTTGAACGAGAATCGTCCAGACTTGTAACCACGAATCTTGGACTCAGGCAGATTGACAAACAAGTTGCGAATGTCGGAGAACACTCCAGTATAGGTTGCAGGGTTGGAACGTGGCGTGCGTCCCAGGGGCGACTGGTCGACGGTGACCACCTTGTCAACATGCTCCAGCCCCTCGATGGCATCGTAGGGCAGCGGCTCGGTGTTAGAGCGATAGAAGTGTTGGCTGAGGATGGGCTGCAATGTGCCATTAATCAGGCTAGACTTGCCACTGCCACTAACACCCGTCACGCAGATAAATGTACCCAACGGCAACGACACGTCCACGCCCTTGAGGTTGTTGCCACGGCATCCACGCAGGGTCAATGCCTTGCCGTTACCCTGGCGACGCTCGGCTGGAACAGGGATGCACATCATTCCGTTGAGGTACTGTGCCGTGATGGTGTCTTGCTGCAGCATCTGCTGAGGTGTTCCGGCAAACACCACATTACCTCCCCTGCGCCCCGCCTTGGGGCCTATGTCCACCAGATAGTCGGCCTCAAGCATCATGTCACGGTCGTGCTCAACAACGATGATGGTGTTGCCGTCATCGCGCAGCCGCTTGAGCGAGTCGATGAGTCGCTTGTTGTCGCGCTGGTGCAGCCCGATGCTAGGCTCGTCAAGAATGTACAGCACATTGACCAGTTGTGAGCCAATCTGGGTGGCCAGGCGTATGCGCTGGCTCTCTCCGCCCGATAGCGAAGCCGATGACCTATTGAGCGAGACATAGTCGAGCCCGACATCAAGCATGAAATTGAGTCGCGACTGTATTTCTTTGACAATCTCGCAAGCAATTGCCCACTTCTGCGGGGGCAACACATGATGCAGATTGGCCATCCAGTCGCGCAGTTCGGTGATGTCCATCGACGCGAGTTCGGCAATGTTCTTACCGGCCAACCTGTAGTGCAGCGACTCGATGTTGAGCCGTTGTCCATGACACTCGGGACACTGCTGCCGCGAGTAGAACTGCCCTGCCCACTTCTGTGCCTGCGTGGTGGCGGTGTCGTCTTGTTGCATCTCGATGTACTTGACAAGCCCCTCATAGGTGAGGAAATAGTTGCTGGTGCTCATGGTCTCGGTGCGAATGTTGAGGCGTTCCTCACCCGTGCCGTTCATGATGTCGTCGATGACATCTTCGGGCAAGTCGCAGATGGGTGTATCGAGCGTGCAGCCATACTTCTCACAGATGGCTTGAATCTGCCAGAAGACAAGCGAATTCTTGTATTTGCCCAGCGGCAGGATGCCTCCCGCACGAATCGAGAGTGTTGTGTCGGGCATAATCTTCTCGCGGTCGACAATGTTGACATATCCCAGTCCCTTGCACTTGGGACACGCTCCCAGTGGCGAGTTGAACGAGAAATTGTGTGGTGCCGGCTCCTGATAACTCAATCCCGTGTCAGGATCCATGAGTGTCTTGCTGTAGAATCCTAGTTGGTTGCTCTCGACATCCAGAATCATGAGTTGGTCCCCACCCTGCTTGAATGTTTTCTCGACCGACTCAAGCAGACGCTTCTCGTCCTTGCGAGCCACCTTGAGCCTGTCCACGACAAGTTCGACCGAGTGATTCTTGTATCGGTCAAGCTTCATGCCGAATGTAATCTCGCGCAATTCGCCGTCGACCCGCACATGCAGATACCCCTTCTTGCGCAGGGTCTCAAAGAGATCCTTGTAGTGTCCCTTGCGGTTCTTGACCATGGGTGCCAGCAGATAAATCTTGTGACCGTCATACTTGTCAAGAATGAGCGACAGAATCTTGTCGACGGTGTACTTGACCATCGGTTTGCCCGAGATGTAACTAAAGGCATCGGCGGCTCGTGCATAGAGCAGTCGCAGGTAGTCATAGACCTCGGTTGTTGTACCGACCGTCGAGCGCGGGTTTTTATTGGTGGTCTTTTGCCCAATGGAAATGACCGGGTTCAGACCTGAAATCTTATCGACATCGGGGCGTTCGAGCACACCGAGCATATTGCGGGCATAGGCCGAGAACGTCTCGAGATAACGCCGTTGTCCCTCGGCAAAGATGGTGTCGAAGGCCAATGACGACTTCCCGCTACCGCTCAGTCCGGTGATGACGGTGAGTTGATAGTGGGGAATATCAACGTCTATGTTCTTGAGGTTATGGACACGCGCTCCAAGCACGGACACGCAGTCGGTTTCTTTGCCGTTCAGGTTCATTTCACAGGGTTGTTGTCCGAGGCAATGCCTCGGAGTACATCAACGGCTCAAGTGCCGTCATTTTTTATTCTTGAGGTTCTCGCTAAGTGGGCTTGTTCAGTCGACGACCCAAGCCTTGCTGTAGGCAGTGAACTTGCGCTTACTGCGGTAAAGGTCGCTGCTGACCGGAATGCGCACCTTATAGGTCTTGCCGCTGTTGTTGGTGAGTTTGGTGGCACGAATCCAGGGGTTTGCCTCGCGCAGTTGCGCATAGGTGATGCCCTGCTGCTTGGCCCAACTGACCCAACTGGCAACAGACGATGTGACCTCGACTGTCTTGTAGTTGACAGGCTGGTAGAGTTGCTTGGTGTGCAGACGGTAACCATACCGCTTGGGGTTCTCAAAGATCATCTTGAACGCGATGATGCGGAACACATAGCGCGATGTTTCAGACACCAGATAGAGGTCAAACGAACTATTAACCCCTTGCTTGGACAACTCACCCGAGATCTTTCCCATTCCAGCATTGTAACTAGCCGCAACAGTGGGCCAATGCCCATACTTGCCATAGGCAGCCTTGAGATACTTGCATGCAGCCAGTGTGCTGCGCTCAGGGTCGTAACGCTCATCGACCTCGTCGGTCACCTCAAGCCCATACTGCCGTGCCGTGGCTGCCAGCAGTTGCCACAAGCCAGCAGCATGCGCTGACGAGTAGGCGTAGGTGTCCATAGTGCTCTCGGTACATGCCAGATAGAGGAAGTCGAGGGGCACGTTCTGCTCCTTGAGGATACGAGCCAGCACGGGGAAGTGACGGTTGGCGCGCTTGAAGCACAAGAGCGTGCCAGTCTGCCCATAGATGATGGATGTGAGTTCACGATCCAACCTCTCGGCCATGTCAAGACGGTCAAAGTCAACCTTCTCTCCTGCAAATGTGATGCTTGATGGAATGTCGGGATTGGCAGTGACATTGAACACTGCGCTAGATGTGGCTTTACTGCCCGTATTCTGGTACTCGGGCTTGAGTTGTGCGTGGCAGTTGAGCGTGATGAGCGCTGCCAGCAAGAGTGTATAGTGTTTCATTGAATATCTATAGTGACAGTTAGTTGTCTATTCTCCCGGATCGTCGTGAATGAAGGGGTCGTCAGTGTTAACAGGGGTGGTCGACGAGCCATTAGGGTCACGGTAACGGATGATGTTGATGTCTCCGCTGAGTTTGTAATTCTTTCCGTCGCTGCCTCGTGCCTGGATAACGTAGTAATAGACACCCGGCCCGACCAGTTTGCCGCGATAGGTTCCATCCCATCCATCCGCGGGGTCGGTAAACTCTTTAATCTGGTTGCCCCAACGGTTAAATATCCAGCAGTGGAAGTCGACAATCGAGCGATAGGACACCTTCCAGACATCGTTGACCCCCTCGCTTGTGCCCGGACTGAAGACGTTGGGACATGTGAGTTCGCTCACGCCGATATCGACAGTGAATGTCTGACTAATGGCTTCGCACGAGCCGTCGCTGTTCGACCCGATAAAGCGCCAATAGGTAACTCCGGCATCGGTAAAGTCCTGCTCAACCACCTCCTGATTGAGGCGCAACTGGATGTCGTTGAAGTCCGGGTCAAGGGCCATCTGCCACTCATTGTGAATGACCGCATCGGTGCCTTTTGCCTCGAATGTGATGTGCACCGGAGCCGAGCCTCCGAGCGACCCTTCGATACCACTTGACTTCTCGTTGTCGCTCAGTTCGGAATCCTGTTTGGCCTCGGCATGAACATCGACTGCCACGGTCTCGTATAAGTTGCTCTCACATGTGACAGCCTCATTCCAGAAGTCCATGAATCGGTCGCCATGCAAGGTAAAAGTAGTGTTGCACATGGGTGCCGGCATGACAATAACGCGCTTGAAATTTTCCTCCAGTTCAGTGACACGTTTGGGCTGCCAGTAATCGGTTTCACTCCATTGGAGGCTGTCGTAACTCAATTCGATATCTCGCGAGAGCGTGCGCTTGGCGCCATTGATGGTATAATAGTTAATCTCATGTCCCTCTCCCTCGACATGAATCGTAACCGTGCTACAATCTCGGTCATTGTCGGCCGACACCCCGAGGAGAGTCATGCGATGTAGGCTGTAGTCGGTGACCCAGCAAAAGTATCTGGTCGTGCCTTCCTCAATGATGTATCCCCGATCGGGCACAATCTGATGCAGGGTGTAGGTAAGGTCTTGAGCAGTAACACCATCTTCGATGGGCTGTGCATATCCTCCCCCCATGTCACCATAGACATAGAATGTGACCGGATTCTCGGTGGTTGCCGTGTAGGTCATGGCAACCCCTTCGGTCTCGTGCAGCACAAAAATCTTGTTGAGGCCTGTGTTTGCGGATGGATTAATCTCGTAAACCTCATGCCCATTGCCCACAAACGCCACCTGAGCCTGAGCCGTCAAGGCCAGGGCAGCAGCCAGTGCTAGATGTACATATCGTAGTTTCATAAATTGCAAAGTTACAATAAATTGTTGAAAGTGCTCCACATTGGGTTCAGAATTAACAAAGTTTTTGTGGGTCTGCAGCACTCCTAGTAAAATTAAAACGATGACAATGAGCCTAAATTGTGTGATGCGACAACTGATTACATGCCACTAAAGCCGAAAAAACTATCTGTGTGACCAAAAAGCACTGTTTGCATCTATGCTAACTGAAAAGTTTTCGCTACCTTTGCAGCCGAAAACAAATACCTATTATATATATGATCACTTTCTTCAAAAAGGGGGTTGACACAGTCTATGCCGTAGGCAGTGACCATGCCCTTGATCAGCAGGAGAGCAAGAAACTGGAGTGGCTGCTGGGCGGCCAGAAAATGTCGGAGACGACGCTGCATGGCACCTTTGTGGGACCTCGCCGCGAGATGGTGACCCCCTGGAGCACCAACGCTGTCGAGATCACGCAGAACATGGCCATGACAGGCATCAGCCGCATCGAGGAATTCAAGGTATTGCCAGTTGCCAGTCCTACGTTCGACAAGATGTTGCAGCGCTTGTATGTCGTGCTCGACGACAACATCTTCAACGTCACTCACCAACCCGCTCCCATTGTCTACATTGACGACATGGAGCGCTACAATCAGGAGGAGGGCCTGGCCTTGAACCCCGAAGAGATTGCCTATCTCAAGGATTTGTCATCACGCCTGGGTCGGCCACTCACCGACAGTGAAGTATTCGGCTTCTCGCAGGTCAACAGCGAGCATTGCCGCCACAAGATATTCAATGGCACCTTTATCATCGACGGTGAAGAAATGCCGGTGTCGTTGTTCAAACTCATCAAGAAGACCTCACAAGAGAACCCCAACGGCCTGATATCGGCCTACAAGGACAATGTTGCCTTTGTCGAGGGTCCACGCATCGAGCAGTTTGCTCCGCACTCACCCGAGGTTCCTAGCGAATTTGAAGTCCGTGAGATTGACTCGGTGATTTCGCTCAAGGCCGAGACACATAACTTCCCGACAACAGTTGAGCCGTTCAATGGTGCCGCCACAGGCAGTGGCGGCGAGATTCGCGACCGTCTGGGCGGTGGCCGTGCCAGCCTGCCCCTGGCCGGAACAGCGGTGTACATGACCAGTTATCCCCGCACCGAGGTCGACCGCAAGTGGGAGCGTTGCACAATGCCCCCTCGCCCCTGGCTCTACCAGAGTCCTGAAGAAATCCTGATCAAGGCATCGAATGGTGCCAGCGACTTTGGCAACAAATATGGCCAGCCACTCATCTGTGGCTCGTTGTTGACCTTTGAGCACAAGGAAGGTCGCGACCAGTTGGCTTATGACAAGGTGATCATGCTGGCTGGCGGTGTAGGCTACGCCAACGCCCGCGATGCGATCAAGGGTACCCCCGAACCCGGCGAGAAGGTTGTGGTTATGGGCGGCGACAACTACCGCATCGGCATGGGTGGCGGTGCTGTGAGCAGTGTCAATACCGGCCAATATGCCGGAGCCATCGAACTCAATGCCATCCAGCGTGCCAACCCCGAGATGCAGAAGCGCGTGGCAAACGTGATACGCGCCATGTCGGAGAGTGAGGAGAACCCCATTGTGTCGATTCACGACCATGGTGCCGGTGGCCACCTGAACTCACTGAGCGAACTTGTCGAGGAGACTGGCGGTCACATCGACATGTCGGCTCTGCCCGTTGGCGACCCCACGCTGAGTGCCAAGGAAATCATCGGCAACGAGTCGCAAGAGCGTATGGGCCTGGTCGTCGAGAGCAAGGACGTGAATCGTCTGCGTCAAGTGGCCGAGCGCGAGCGCGCACCATTCTATGTCGTAGGTGAGACCACCGGGGATGATCGCTTCGTGTTTGAGCAGGCCGACGGTATACGCCCCATCGACCTGGGCATGAAAGATATGTTCGGCAGCTCACCCAAGACGGTGATGACCGATGTCACAGCCCAGCGTCACTACCGCCCTGCACGCACCCACGTCCAGCAACTCAATGAGTATGTCGAGACTGTGCTTCAACTCGAGGCCGTGGCTTGCAAGGACTGGCTGACCAACAAGGTAGACCGCTCGGTCACTGGTCGCATAGCACGCCAGCAGTGTCAGGGCGAGTTGCAGTTGCCCCTGAGCGACTGCGGCGTTGTCGCGCTCGACTATACGGGCACTAGCGGTATTGCCACCTCGCTGGGTCACGCACCTCAAGCCGGTCTGATTGACTCGGCTGCCGGTTCGGTACTGTCGATCGCCGAGGCACTGACGAACATTGTAGGTGCCAACCTCAAGGATGGATTGAAGAGTGTGTCGCTGAGCGCCAACTGGATGTGGCCTTGCCGCAACGAGGGCGAAGATGCTCGTCTGTACCGTGCCGTTAAGGCATGCAGCGACTTTGCTTGCGCCCTGGGCATCAATATCCCCACGGGCAAGGACAGCCTGTCAATGACTCAAAAATATGGTAACAAGAAAATCATCGCCCCGGGAACGGTCATCATATCGGCCGCCGGCCAAGTGAGCGATGTCAAGAAGACGGTGAGCCCTGTGTTGCAAGACAAGAAAAGCCACCTATATTATATAGACTTCTCGGGCACAGCGATGGAACTGGGCGGTTCGGCCTTGTTCCAGTCGTTGGGCATGGTGGGTGACAAGACCCCAGGCGTGGCCGATGCCGACCAGTTTGCCACCACCTTTAATATCATCCAGTCACTGGTTGCCGACAATCTGCTGCTGGCAGCTCATGATGTGAGCGCTGGCGGATTGGTGACCACACTGCTTGAGATGGCCTTTGCCAATGTCAATGGTGGCCTGTCGGTCAATCTTGACGGTTTCGACGAGCGCAACCTGATCAAGATTCTGTTTGCCGAGAATCCCGCCCTTGTCATCCAAGTGGCCAGCAACCGTTGCAACCGTGTGGAGCGCATCATGGCCGAGAGCGGCGTGAAGTTTATCTCGCTGGGCAAGCCTAGCGACGAGCGCACCCTGATGATCGAGCGCGATGGCAAGAACTATATGCTGGGCATCGACCACCTGCGTGACTTGTGGTACAAGTCAAGTTATCTGCTCGATTGCAAGCAGAGTGGCAACTCGCATGCCAAGGCGCGCTATGAGAACTACAAGAAGCAGCCGCTGCGCCTGCGTCTGCCCAAGGGTTTCACCGGCCGTGCTGCCGACCTGGGCATCACTGGTAGCCGTCATGCCACCACCGGTATCAAGGCCGCTATCATCCGCGAGAAGGGAGTGAATGGCGACCGTGAGATGGCCTACTCGCTCTACTATGCAGGCTTCGACGTGAAGGATGTGCACATGACCGACCTGATGAGCGGCCGCGAGACGCTTGATGACGTGCAGATGATTGTGTTCTGTGGTGGCTTCTCGAACAGCGATGTGCTGGGTTCGGCCAAGGGCTGGGCCAGCGGATTTGTGTGGAACGAGCGTGCCCACAAGGCACTGGAGCGTTTCTATGCCCGTAAAGACACACTGAGTCTGGGCATCTGCAACGGCTGCCAGGTGATGATTGAACTCAATCTCATCAATCCTGAGTACAAGAGTCGTCCTGAGATGGCCCACAATGACTCACGCAAGTTTGAGTCGGCGTTTGTCAACCTGACCATCCCTGAGAACGAATCGGTGATGCTGGGCAGCCTGAGTGGCTCACGTCTAGGCATCTGGGTGGCTCACGGTGAGGGACGCTTTGTTCTGCCCGAGGGTCCACAGGCCTACAATGTTGTGGCACAGTACAGCTACAAGGACTATCCCGGCAACCCCAATGGCTCACCTCTAGGCATCGCCGGTCTTGTTTCAAAGAATGGCCGTCACCTGGCCATGATGCCCCACCTGGAGCGTGCCACCTTCCCGTGGCAGTGCGCTTGGTATCCCGAGGCACGTCGCCACGACGAGGTGACCCCGTGGATCGAAGCGTTTGTCAATGCTCGCCGTTGGTGTGAGGAACACAAGAAGTGATTTAGAATTAAGAATTTAGAATTAAGATGCTAGATGCTCTATAAAATCTAGAAATTCTAGAGCACCTAGAGAAACAATATTGATATGTTAGGAATAAATAGTAAAGAGAAGTTAAAACAAGAGATTATTGCCTATGTCCTGCTCATCGTGGGCAGTATCCTGTTTGCAGTGGGCGATGTGATGTTTGTCAACCCCTATCTGATGGCTCCCGGCGGCACTTACGGTCTGAGTAACGTGCTGAACACGGTGTGGCCGTGGAAGATTTCACTCTATGCCATCTGCATGGATGTGCCTTTGCTGCTCATCGGCACCTGGATTTTAGGACCGAAGTTTGGCATCAAGACCATTATCTCGACCATTGTGATTTTTGCCGCAACATTTGTGCTGGAGAGCACATGGGGTTATAATCCAGTGCTGCATGACGGCGAGATCACCAAAGTAGCCAGCGAGTCGCTTGTTCCCATCCCCCATGACGGCGGTTGGTTCCAGCCCGACTACTTCCTGAACACGGTGGTCGCTGGTCTGATTTATGGTGTCGCCATCGGCATGATTTTCCGCTCGGGTGCCACTAGTGGTGGCTCGGACATCATTTCGATGATTCTGCACAAGTACACCAAGATTTCACTGGGCACACTGGTCATGATTGTTGACGGCATCATCACGCTGAGCACACTGGTAGCCTTCGGCGATATCCGTCTACCCATCTACTCGGTCATCATCATCTTTATTGAGGGCAAGGTCATTAACCTTGTGGTTGACGGTATGAAGAGTTACCGCACCATGTTTATCGTGACCGATAATCCCGAACCCGTGCGCGACTACATCCTCAACGAGATCAAGCGCGGCGGCACTTGCATCACGGGTAGTGGTCTGTACAAAGGCACCGAGCGAAAGATGATTTATGTGACCCTAGACCGTAGCGACATGCTCAAGTTGCGTTCGGCTCTGCACCTCATCGACCCGAAGGCATTTGTCAACATCATGGAGAGCAGCGAGATTCTGGGCGAAGGATTCCGTGCTCTGCCCAACGAGTAAATCACCACTCAAGAGTTTTCACAACAAGGGCGCATGTTGATTGTTATCACATGCGCCCTTATCTTTTTCAAGCGGCATCAGGCTACTCGAGATCACAACCTGTGAAGCCCATTTGCCGCGCATGGTTGTGGTCAAAGGTGCAATAAGTGGCATCGCCATGAGCACAGGTCTTTCCGTCGCTATCAAGGACCTCGACATTGACAGTGACAAAGTTGCGCATCTGCTGTGCGATGCGTGCCCTCACCATGACTTCCTTGTCCGTTGTCATGATGGGTCGTCGATACTGCATATTGAGCCTGACGGTCATGGCCGTCGTCTGCAATTTGCGCGTGATGACCCATGCTCCGGTCTCATCGACAAGCGTTGCGATGATGCCACCATGCAGGGTGTCGATCCATCCCTGATAGTGCGTTGACGGTTGCCAGACCCCCACCACATCATCGCCATCCTCGTAGAATTGCATGTGCAGCCCGATGGGGTTGTCAGGTGCGCAACCAAAGCAGTTATAACCTTCCTTATCGGCCCAAGGATTCTTGATTTTCTTCATCATAACGAAAAAATTTGTTGCAAAATTACAGCAAATTTGATGCCAATCGACATGAAATAAGTACTTTTGTTGCACAAATTCAAAAAAATGTTCATGACATGAAACAGATAGCCTTTGTTGTACTCAGCCTAATCAGCCTGTTATGCGTCTCACAGAGTTGGGATAGTCAGCGCCTGCCGCATCACATCACCATCGAATTGTGGCCCGATGGAGCACCGACCGATAACGGTGTGGACTATGCCCACCTAAGCACCGATAACAACCGCGACATCAAGCCCCAGATGCATGTATTCTTGCCACACGGTGAGCAACCTCATCATGCAGTCATCATCTGCCCTGGCGGAGCCTATGGAGGGCTGGCCATGTATCATGAGGGCTTTGAGTGGACCGAGTATTTTACCAGTCACGACATTGCCGCCATCGTGTTGCTCTATCGGCTGCCTCACGGGCACCATGAGGTACCGGCCGAAGATGTATATGAGGCTATCAGACTCACTCAGACTCATGCCAGCGAGTGGCACATCGACCCCGACCACATCGGCATCATGGGATCGTCGGCAGGTGGACATCTGGCATCGACAGTCGCCACTCACGCTCCAGCCAGGCTTCGCCCGGCATTCCAGATTTTGCTCTATCCTGTCATCACCACCGACCCCACTTTCACTCATTACTGGTCGTGCCGCAACCTGATGGGCGAGCATCCTGGCGAGGCTCTACTGCATTACTACAGCAATGAGCGGCAAGTCGACAGTACTACCCCACCCGCCTTTATTGCTGCCAGCGCCGATGACGGTGATGTGCCAGTTCTCAACTCAGCGCGTTACTACGAGGCTCTAGTGAGTCATGGTGTGCGTGCCAACCTCCATGTGTATCCCAGCGGAGGGCATGGTTGGGGCAGCAAATTGAGTTTCAAGTACCACTGCCAGTTGCTTCAAGACCTCGATGTGTGGCTCGATTCACTACAATAAACTGATCAAATTATCACGGCCGAATCATCGGCTTCACCCCTCCCCGAAACAAGGGAGGAGATAACCTTGTCAGAGAACACCTCTAGAAATATCATCTCCAAAAAACTGAAAAAAACTTGCTCTAAAATTTTGTATTGCGAGCGGCAAGCACTAACTTTGCAGTGAAATTGCCCAAATAGGCACTGCGACCGTCGCAAGATGGTTGTTGTGCGCTTTTTGTCGGCTCATTTATCTAATTGTAAATAAGCACTTTAAGGCTAAATTATTACATGACTGATCTGAAAAGAATTAAGACTGCATTGATCTCTGTCTTTCACAAAGACGGACTTGATGAGATATTGAAATTCCTTAACGAGCATGATGTGAAGTTCTTGTCGACGGGTGGTACCCAAAAGTTCATTCAAGAGCAGGGTTATGCCTGCGATGCCGTTGAGGATTTGACAGGCTACCCCTCGATTCTGGGAGGGCGCGTAAAGACCCTTCACCCCAAGGTTTTCGGCGGTATCTTGACTCGCCGTGACAATGAGGGCGACCGCGCACAGATTGCGCAATATGAGATACCAGAGATTGACCTGGTGATTGTTGACCTCTATCCATTTGAAGCCACCGTTGCCAGTGGCGCGTGCGAGGCCGACATCATCGAGAAGATAGACATTGGCGGCATCTCGCTGATACGTGGAGCCGCTAAGAACTTCAACGACGTAGCCATTGTCGCCAGCAAGGCACAGTATGGCATGCTGTTGGACATGCTGCATGAGCATGGTGATGCCGTGACTGCACTGGCCGACCGCCGGTTGCTGGCCCGCGAGGCATTCGGTGTTTCTAGTGCCTATGACAGCCACATCTTCAATTACTTTGCCGGTGATGATGCCAACGCACTGCGCCTGCCCATCAATGGGCGCAAATCGTTGCGCTATGGCGAGAATCCCCACCAGCGGGGCTACTACTATGGCGACTTTGAGAGTATGTTCACCCAACTGCATGGCAAGGAAATCAGTTACAACAATCTGCTTGACATCGATGCGGCTGTGAATTTGATCAGTGACTTCAACGACACAACCTTTGTGATCATGAAGCATAACAACGCCTGCGGTCTAGCCACAAGACCCACGCTGGTCGAGGCTTTCAAGGCAGCACTGGCCGGTGACCCCGTGAGCGCCTTCGGTGGTGTGCATGTGACCAACCGACCCATCGATGCCGCTACGGCCGAGGAGATGAACAAGGTTTTCATTGAGGTGTGCATTGCTCCAGGCTATAGCGACGAAGCACTCGAGATATTGAAGCAAAAGAAGAACCGCGTCATTCTGGTGATGAACGAGTTTGAGTTGCCCAAGACCACATGCCGCACGGTGCTGAACGGTGCCCTGGTGCAAGAGCGCGACACGCGCGTCGAGACCGCAGCCGACCTGCGACAAGTGACCACTGAGGCTGTAACCGATGCCCAAATTGCCGACCTGCTGATGGCCAACATCATCGTCAAGCACAGCAAGAGCAACGCCATCGTGCTGGTCAAAGACCAGATGCTGGTGGGCAGCGGTGTGGGACAGACCTCGCGCGTCGATGCCCTGCGTCAAGCCATCGAAAAGGCTCGCTCGTTTGATCACGACTTGAATGGCGCCGTGATGTCGTCTGACGCATTCTTCCCCTTCGGCGACTGTGTGCAGATTGCCCATGAAGCCGGTATCAACGCTGTGATTCAACCTGGTGGCTCGGTACGCGACCAAGAGAGCATCGACTACTGCAACGCTCACGGCGTAGCAATGGTGATGACCGGTATTCGCCACTTCAAACATTAATTAGAATACACCGGAAAACAACACATAATTTTCAATTAAAAACGAACTAAAACAAAACTAACTTATGGGACTTTTTTCATTCACACAAGAGATTGCGATTGACCTGGGAACAGCCAACACTATCATCATACACAAGGACAAGATTGTCATTGACGAGCCTTCGGTAGTAGCCCTTGACACCAAGAGTGGCAAACTCATCGCCGTGGGCGAGCGTGCCCGCGAGATGCAGGGCAAGGAGAACGAAGGCATCACCACCGTCCGTCCGCTGAAGGAAGGCGTGATTGGTGATTTCAATGCTTGCGAACTCATGATGCGCGGTTTCATCAAGAAAGTGAGTGCCAAGAACCACTGGTTTGCACCATCGCTGCGCATGGTCGTGTGCATACCTTCAGGGTCGACCGAGGTTGAGATACGTGCGGTGCGCGACTCGAGCGAACATGCCGGTGGCCGCGACGTCTACATGATCTATGAACCCATGGCAGCCGCTCTGGGTATCGGCCTGGATGTGCTTGCACCCGAGGGCAACATGATCATCGACATCGGTGGCGGTACAACCGAGATTGCCGTCATTTCGCTGGGAGGCATTGTCACCAACAAGAGCATCAAGTGTGCAGGTGATGACCTGACCAATGACATCGTCGAGCACATGCGTCGCGCACACAACGTCAAGGTGGGCGAGCGCATGGCCGAGCGCATC
>Ga0256407_10006754_pt1 | contig 17582 bp, 15 predicted proteins | sample RumenRJG_04DNA_FD_193489 | JGI IMG/M metagenome (GOLD analysis project Ga0256407, IMG submission 193489) | Bovine rumen microbial communities from Lethbridge, Alberta, Canada - RJG_04 | ecosystem: Host-associated > Mammals > Digestive system > Stomach > Rumen | place: Canada: Alberta...
CAATCCCCAATCCACATCCCCATTATTGATTTTTAATATAAATTTGATGTATATTCTAGAATAATTAAATATTATAAATTTTTATTTTATATAATAAAAGGATCTTAATATTTTTTTATTGGTTTTTTTAAAAAAACTGAATCAAATTATTATAAACCTTTTCTAATTCATTATATAATAATTAATGTATTTAATTTTTAAAAAATTTAATTTTTTTTATTTAATAATAAAACAATGGAAAAATTAAGTATTTCTTCTTTTGAAAAATTAATTCCCTTTATTGATTATTTAACATTATATCAATTTAAATATACTTCAAAAAATATAATGAATAAATTTAAAGAATTAGATTTATTTAATTGTTTAGATTTAAGAAACACAAAATATAAAAATGAAAATAACACAATATACACAATATTATCAAAACACAAATTCCTAACAAAAATAATATTAGAATTCCGTCCAATAAATGACACTCACATATATAAATTTACAAACAATATAAAATACATAAATATAAATTACTGTCAAAATATAACAGATTCAGGATTAATTTATATCTCAGAAAATTGTTTAAATTTAACTCATTTAGAATTATATGTTTTACAAAATATAACAGATAAAGGATTATCTCAAATAATAAAAAATTGTTCTAAATTAACATATTTAAATTTATCAGGTTGTCGTCATATTGGAGATGAGTCTTTAATGCTTTTAACAAAATATTTACCAAATTTAGAATTTTTAGATTTAACAAGATGTATTCTTGTAACAGATGAATTTTTAATAGAATTAGCAAAAAAAAATATAAAATTAAAACATTTAAATTTATATGCTCTTCCCGAATTAAAATGTACTTTTTTAAAATATTTAAATGGTTATGATATTGAATTTTTAGATTTTTGTGGAAATGAATATTTAAATGATGAATTATTTGAAAATGCATCTTCGCATTTGAAAAAATTAAAAAGTTTAAATATTTCTTGGTGTAATATGGTGACTGATAAATCAATTAAATTTTTATTTGAAAATAATAATGAATCTAAATTAGAATTATTTTCTGTTCATGGAATTTTGGGAATTACTGATGAAAGTATTAAAATATTAGAAAAAAATGAAGGGGTTGTTAAAAATTTAAATGCTATTGATATTGTTGCTTGTATTAATGTTAAAAATAATTCTAATGAGTATTTGAAAAAAAAATTTCCCAAATTAGAAGTTTTTCAAGTTTTCTTTTAAAGGTTTTTTTTTATTATTTTTAATTATTTATATTATTATTTGAAATTATTTTGAATTATAATTTTTAATAAATCTATTTTTTGATACTTTTAATTTATATTTAAATAAAATGAGGGATGAATAGAATTCTAATATAAAAATTAATTTTTTAAATCAAAATGAACAAAATATTCTTAATGAAAATAAAAATAATAAGGTAACTATTAAAATAAAAAAATTACAAACTTATGATGAAAGTAGGAAAAATAAAATTAATAACAAATTTCTTAAAATAAGAAAAATAAATTCATTAAATATTGAAGAAGAAGAAAAAATAATTAAATTTGAGAATAAAATAAAAATAAAAAATGAAAATAAAATAAATTTGAATAAAAAAAACATTAAATTAGAAATAAATGGAAAAAAATTAAATGAAGACATTAATAATAATAATATTAATTTCAATAATTTAAATAAAAATGAAATTAAAAATGAAAAGGATAATAAAGAAAATAATAATCATAATAAAATTATAATTAAAAAGCAAAACCCTGAATTAATTAAAAGCAAAATAAACGAACTAAAAGAAAATAATATAAATATAAATAATAATAATACTTTAAATAATGATAATATTTTAAATAATAATAATAATAATCAAACAAAATCAAATTATAATTCTCTAATAAAAGATTTTTCAAAATATGAAGAAGCAAATTTAGGTATTAGAAAACAAATGGAAGATATATCATACACAAATATAAATTTTCTAAAAAAAAATAATCACAACATATCCTTATTTGCAATATATGATGGTCACAATGGAAAATTAGTATCAGAATACTTATATAAAAACTTTGATAAAATCCTATTATCAAATTTAGAAAAAACAAATTTTAAAATAGGAAAAAGTATACTTGAATCATTTAAACAAATAAATTCACAATTAAAAGAAAATCCAGAAGCAAAAAATACTGGATCAACAGCAACAATAATATTAATAGATAATAATATTTTATATTGTGCAAATGTTGGTGATAGTCAATGTTATTATATTTCAAAAGAAAAAATTATTAAATTAACTCAATTACATAATTGTAATAATTTAAAAGAAGTTGATAGAATAAAAAAAAATAAAGGTATTATTTTTAATAATAGAATTTTTGGTTGTATAAATTTAACAAGAACAATTGGTGATATTGACTTTAAAGAATATGGAGTTACTTGTATTCCTGATATTAGTAAAGAAATTTTAAGTGAAAATTATAGTAAATATATTATTTTGGGAAGTGATGGTGTTTGGGATGTTATTGATGAAAATGATATTATTAATATTGAAAAAAAATATGGGAGTAATTGTAGTAATTTTTGTAAAAAAATTGTTCAAACTGCTGTTGATAAAAAATCACAAGATAATATTTCTTGTATTGTTATAAAATTTTAAAATTTTAATTTTAATAATATCATTTAAAATGTAAAAATAACTTGCATAATAAAAATATAATAATAAATATTAATTTACAACTTTATTATTAAATATTTAATATTTTTTTTTTTATTTATTTTTTTATTGATTGTATTTATTATTTTTTGTAATTAAAAATATAACTTAAAAAAAATGCATCTGAAAAAAAAGAATAAATTAGATGAATTTCATTTAAGAAATAAAATAGAAAATATAATATTAAAAACAAATATAAAACCATGCATTTATTATCAAGTTAATTTAAATATATCAAAAAATAAATTGAATAATTTTTATTATAAGGGAAATTTTTACAGAAATAAATTAGTAAATAATGCACTTCATTTTTCTTATTCAATGAATAATAAAGAAGAAGAAGAAAAAAAAAATAAAATAATTGATTATAATAATGAAAATTTAATTGATTTATCAAAAGAAAAAGATTATATAATTAGATTATTATTTCAAGAATTAACATTTGATGAAATTAAAAAAATAATAAATAATCCTGAATTTTATATTAGGAATAATTATGTAAGACATATATTAGATTTCTTTCATCAAAAATATAAATTATATGAAATATTAAACTTTGAAGAAAATAATATTAAAAATGAATCTGAAGATCATAAAATAAATCGATTAATTAGAAATCAAAAAAATGAAATAATTAATAGAGCTAATAATGAGGAAAAAGATTTAGAAGAAATAAATTTAAAAAAAGGATTAATAAAAAATGTAAAAGAAGAAATAAAAAGAAGAAAATTAAATCAACAAAAAATGAATTCTCAAATTGAACAAAATAATATAATATTAAAAAATATTTTATTAAAAACAACAAAAGATGTATATAGAAAAATAAATTTATCATCACATGATTTTAAAAATCATTTATTTATGGAAAAATTAAGAAATAAAAATATTGAAAATTTAACTGCTTTAAATAATAAAATTGATAATAATTCAAATGAAATAATAATAAATCCTTTTCCTATAAATGAATCTAAAAATGAAGTTAAAAATCATGAAATTAATAAATCAAAAATTTTTCCTACTATGCCTAATCCAAGACATTCTAAAAGAAATTATACTAAAAATGTTAGATTAAAACAATTAAAGAAAAATATGTTAGAAAAAGAAACACAAAATTTTATAAATAGATATGTTAGTGAAATTAAAGAATGTTTTAATAATAAGGATAAAAATAATTATTTACCATTAATAACAAATTAAATATTTATTTTTGATATTTTTATTAATGGTTTTTAAGTAAAAAAAAATAAAATTTAAGTAAAAATTAAAAATTTATTATTTTTAATTTGAGAAAAAAAAATTAAATAAAAAAAAATTAAATTTCTTTTATTATAAGAATACCCATAAAACTATTAATTGAATTATTTCTTGAAATAGAAATACTTAATCTACTTCTTTCATTTATATTAATATATTCTTTAAATTTCAAAGCAATTTTTTCATCATAAATTTCATTTTCCATATTATTAAAACCTTTAATAATAGAATTATCAATTACAATCATAACATTAGGATAAAAATTCATATTTTCTTTCCTATCAATAAATAATATAAATTCAATTTGATAAATTCCTTTATTTCTAATAGAAATAAAATAATTATTATTATCCCAAGAAAAATTATCAGGTGATGAATTCACACTTTGAATATTCCATTTAATATTACCATTTATAATTTCATTATTTGTACTAATCCATTTTCCCATAATATAATCATTACATATTAATTTATTTATATCATTTTGATTTTTTAAAGTTTTTTGATATTGATTATTATCAACTTTAGAATTAAGATCTTCATTTATCATTGTTAATGCTTTATTAATATCATTAACATCAACTTTACCTTTTAAATAATCTTTTAATTCTTTAAAATCAACTTTCATTATTAGAGAATCTTTAATTTGACTAATTTCATATTTTAAATTATCAATATCTTTATTTAAAGCAGGAGTAAATATTGTACTATTATTAGAATATTCAGTCATTGATCTTTTATTATTATAATTATTTGTATTAATATTATTATTATTATTATTATCTATTTTAATTGTATTCTCTTCAATTTTTTCTTTTAATTTATCTAATTCATATAAAGTTGAATTTAATGTTTTATAATCAACTTTATTTTGAAGTAATTCAGTTAAATCTGATAAATTTGGTTTAACACTTAATTCATTATTTACTGTATTTTTTAAAACATTATATTCATTATATAATGATTTCATTGATTTATTTAAATTATTTATATTAGTATTATTATCTAATTTATCCTTATTTATAGTTGATATTAAATCATTTACTATTTCTTCTAATTTATTATTTACTGATAATGAAGATAATTTTGTATCAAGTTCTATATTTTTATCTGATATATTTTCTATTTTTGTATCTAATGTTTTAATTAAAGAATCTAATCTTTGTTTTTCTTGTTCATTTACTCTTTTATATTCATCATCTAAATTTTTTAATTTATTTAAATTTTCATTTAAATCATTTTTTAAATCTTCATTATTATTATCTAAAATTTTATTTATTCCTTTATTGATATCTTCAGTTACTTTATTTAAAACTTGTGAATCAATTTTATTATTATCTAATTCAATTAAAACATCATTAAATGCTGAAAATTGTTTTTTAATATTTAATATTAATTGATTTAAATCATTTTCAATTTCTTCAATTTTCTTATTAATAACACTTATATTAATTGAATCTGATTTATTTGCTTTTGTATGTAAAGCACTTATAACAAAATTTTTATTTGCTTTATTTTCAATTGAATTTTTTATTTCTGCCAATTCTGTGTTTATTTTATCAATTTTATTATTTATTAATAAATTTACATCATCTAAACTAACTTTACTTTCTAAATTATTAGTTATATCATTAAAATTTTTCATTACATCTGCATTATTTGCTTTTATTACAAGTGAATTTATTAATTCAATTTTATCACATTTTTGATCAATAGTATTTTCTATTTTTTTTATTTGTTCACTATGATTTTTTAATAATTCAAAAATTGAATTAATACTTTGTTTAAATATATCATTCATTGAAGAATACTCATTAGAAGATATTATATCTTCAATTTTTTTTATTTCATCTAAATTAATTTCTGACATTAAAAAAATATAAAATAATTAATATTAAATTTAAAATATAAAAAACTTTATAATCATTATTAAATTGAAAGATTAAGCAAAATGATATTTTATTTATCAAAATCAACATCAAAATTAATATAAATAAATTGTTCATAATATTCAATAGAAATATCAAAAATTTTAACTTTATCAATTTTTGGAATAGGAAATTTCATATTTAATTTAATAAAATTATTTAAAAAAGTAACACAAATACCTTTAATATTATTAACATTTGTTTCAAAAATACTTCCAAAATTTTCCAATTCAGAATAACTATAAATAATATTAGTATAACCAATTTCAATTTTATCAATTTTCCCAGTAATATAATTATCAACAACAATTAAAGAAGCATTAACATAAAAAGTAGTATTTAAAACAACAACAGAAAGATCAACATTTCTAACATCAACATTAATTAAAGTAGGTAAAATAAAATATAATCCATTTTTATTAATACAAACTTGAGGATCTTTATCAATTTTAAAAGTAATTTCAACATTTTTTTCCATTCCATATTTTACTCCAAAATCTTTAAAAAAAATTCCTAACCAACCAGTATTTAATTTAATTAAAGGAATATTTTGAGGCATTATTTCAGGTGTTAATTTATATTTTAAATCATTTAATTTATAAAAAGTAAATAAAGCAACATTTAAAACATATTCTGATATAAAAATTTGATGTGGTTTTCCTAATAAATTATATGATGGTATTCCTAAAGTTAAAAAGTAATGATTTTTATTTTGTGTTTCTTTAATATTTTTACTGAAATATTGAGCATATGAATTAATTATAATAAAATTATTTTCAATTATTGGATTATTTATTAAAGAAAAATCAATTTTTGTTCCTTTTATATTATCTAATTCAATCTCATTTGGAATTAAAGATAAACAATATTGTAAACATCTATTTAATTGAAATTTAACTGTATCATTAATTGCATTATTTATATTCTTTTTAATAATTGGTTTAAACATAGAAATCATTTTTTCATAATCACCAATAAGAATAAAATCATAATCATATTTAACATTATAATTTAAAAGTTCACTATCAAAAATTAATCTTCCATTTTTTAATTGTTTAGTTCCAATTTTAATAGAAAAAGTAACATAAAAATCACTCATATCAAAAACTGCATGACATTGACCAGAAATTAATTTATTTTTAAATTTACATTTAAATTTACCCCAACCTTCTAAATTTGTAATTTTAATATTTATAAAATATGGAGGATTAAAAATAAATTTTACATGTTCTGAAGAAAAATTTTTTATTCCAAAAGATATTTCTGAGAAATCTAAATCAACTAAAGATGAATTTATATAAAAATCTTCTATTTCTATTTTTTCTATTATATCATTTATATCATATTCATAATATTTTATTATAAAATATGCAAGGGATTGACTTATCACACATCTTATTCCTGTCTCTTCTTCTATATGAGTTTTACAAAAATATTTTGTTGGAAAGTCTATTTTTAAATTATTATTTTTTGTTTTTGAATTCATTATTTTTTTTATTTAAATCTCTAAAAATAATTTATTTTATCTTTTTAAGTATTATTTATTTTTTTCTAATAAAATTTTTTTTTGGCTTAATAATATTTATGTAAAATATATATTTGATAAATTATTTTAAAATAATTTTAGTTATAAATTGATAATCAAACAATATTCATAAATGTCTAATATTGATAATATAGAAATACAAAAAAAATCATCACCAGAATTAAATTGTTTATGTAAAAATGATAATATTAAAATTCCATTAGAAGATAAATTAAAATTAAATCAACCAAATTTTCATTCATATAATGGAATTAATGATAAAAAAAAAAATCCAAATGAAGTCTTATCAGAATTATTAGATAATCTAAATAAAAATTCTTTAAATATTTTTTATCGAGATTCATCTTCATTATTTAAAAAGAAAATAGATGACTTAAATTTAAAATTTTATTTAGAAACTGAAAAATATTTATCAAGTCAATGTAAACAAGAAAAAACAGAAAGTTCACTTTTTATTATTTTATTTAAACAAATAAAAACATACATTGAAGAAATTGAAAGATTAAATTTAATAATATTAGAAAAAAAATATGAACCAAGAAACACAATTGAAAGAACTGATGAAATATTAAAAAAACAAAAAGATTTTGAAATAAATCAACAATTGATAAAAACATTAAAAGATTCAAAATCATATACAGAAAGTAAATTATTAAAAACATTATTAAATGAAGATAAATTAAAAAAAGAAAATGAAAAATTAAAACAAGAAAATGAATATTTAAAAAGACAATTTAATATTTCAAATATTGATAATAAAAATATGATAAAAACATTAACTCAATCAAATTTTTATTCAAAAACTTTTAATAATTTTATTCATAATGAAAGAGGAATTTCTGATATAACAAAAGCTTGTTCAAATTTAAGTTGTGAAAATACAATTGATAATTTATTAAATAAAAAAAGAAATAATTCAGAAAATAATAATTTTTCTTCTTCTTATTCAATTGGTTTTAATAATTATAATCATTTAATAAATCATAGTTATGAACCTAAGAAAAGTATGGGAATTATAAAATGTGCTAAAGAAAAAATTAAAAATGAAAAAAAAGTTTGTTTTGATGGATTAAATAATAAAAAAAATAATTTGGAAATTATGAATATTTCATCATTTAATAATATGAGACCAAATCAAATTATGATTTCAAATAATAATAGATTTAAAGAAAGTGATTTAATTTCTGAATTTAATAATTTAGATTTTAGTAATAATAATAATAAACCTAGAACTCAAATTATAATAAGTAATTTAGAAGATTATTATATGAATAATAATAAATCAAATTTAAATAGAGAAAATTTAAAAGTTAATACTAAAATAAGAAATTCGAGTTTGGAAAGTTTAAATTCTAATAATAATATAAATACAATTAATGTTAGTGGTAAACATATTAATAATTATGGAAATAATATAAATATAAATAATAATCAAAAATTAGTTCTTAATAATAAAAAAATTATTCAAAAAAAAATTCCAATTATTAAAGTGAAAATAAATAAGTAAAAAATTACTATTTTTTATTTTTTTTGTGCATTTATTTTATTATAAATTATATTATATATATTTTAATTTATTATAAACCTAAATTTCGATTTTATCAAAAAAATATTAAAATTACGTTATAAAGTATTTTCTTTCCTTATTCATAAAACAATTATAAAAATACTTCTATATAATTTAAAATATAAAATTTCAAATATCTTTTTATTATTAGAAAATTTATTTTATTGTAAAATTTTTATAAAAAATTTTCATTATATATAGGTAAAAATATTATATGATAAATCATAATGGTGAAAAATCAAAAACTTATTAAAAAACCTAAAAAAACAGAAACCAAACAAAAAAAAAGTCAAAAAGAAATAAAAATAACTCTTAAAACTGAATCAGGTGAAACAAAAACTCAAAAATTAAAAAAGAAAGTTAAAAAAAATGAATTAATACCCTCAAATCAAAACTATAAAATCAACTATATTAAAAATTCAATTAATGGACTTCTATTTTTTTTTCTTTTAAAAAATAAAAAATACATAATAACATGTTCAAATAATTACATATCAACATATATTCCAGAAACAATGAAATTAATTTCAAAGAAAACATTAAATTTATATTTATCTCACTTACTTGAATTATCAGATGGGAAATTAGTAGCAGTTTCTAAATTAAAAATAATATATTATAATATATTAAATGATGGGATTATTCAAATAATAAGTGAAATGCCTTTTGTAATTCCACATAATTGTATAGGAGTTTTTCAAATTAATAATAATTCAATTATTGTTGGAAGAGAAGGAAAAATACATATTTATGACTTTAATTCTCAAATAACAAAAAAAACAATTATGATTTTAAATATTGGAAAATATAAAAAAAGTAAATTTTCTTTAAATGAAAATAGTTCAATTAAATCATTTTTTTATGAAAGAGATAGTAATAATATTGTTTTAATTTCAAATATTTGTTTATATTTTATGAATATTGAAAATAATAAAATATATTCTAGATTATCTTATGGGAATGAATTTAGGAAATATGTTGATTTAGGATATCAAAATAAAAATAAATTATGTATTTTTACTCAAAGTAATATTAGAATTTATAATTTTGATGAAGGAAAAGAAATTTTTAAATTTGTTCCTGATTATGCAATTTCTATTGTTGTTAAAGGAAAAAATGTAAATGAAATTATTAGTGGACAAAAAAATGGTTTTATTTGTATTTATGATATTGAAAAAGGAATTCAAAATAAAATATTTCAAATTTCAAAATGTGTTATTAATTTTATTTTTTATGTTAATGATTATAATTGTATTTCTAATGCAGAAAAAAATAATTTTATTTTATATAATTTAAATGATGGAAAAGTTAATGAAAAAATAAATATTGATAATTCGAAAGATTATAGAAAAATGATTACTTTAGATAATGGTGATTTAATTTTTGGAAGTACTCAAAATTTTATTATTTTATCAAAGAATAAATAAATTTAATAATATTAATATAATAAAATTATTATTTAAATTTATTTCAAAAAAAAAAAAATATTTTATTTAGTTTTTAATGGCCTATTTCTAAATAAATTACCTTTACCATTATAAGGACAATTATAATTAAAAATTACTTCAGAAATTTTATTTTTATTATGAGTAACTTTATTAATATCAAATTCCTTATTATTTAATTCTTTATTACTACAATTATAATTATTAATATTTAATGGCATTTTATAAATTTCATGAATATTTTCTCCATCTTTCATCTCATTAATATCAAAACAATAAATACTTTGTTCTGAAGGATAATTATAATCTAATAAACTTAAATTTCTTTTTTTTTGATAAAAAGAACATAATTCATCTAAATTAATTTCTTTTTCTTCAATATTATTTTCATAATTTAAATTATGAATTGAAAAACCTGATAAATTTTCTCCTAATTCAAAATTTAAAAATTCACTTTGTCTTTCATCAAAATCATTTTCTTTTTTTAAATTGTTTTTTTTTTCATTTGATGCACAACTTGAATAATTTGTTTTATTATAAGTATTTAAATTTGTATTTAAATTATTATTTAATTTTTGTCTATTTTGAGGAATTTTTTTCATTGATAATATTTTTTTTGGAATTTTATCTTCTTTTTTATTATTTTCTTTATTATCTTTTATTATTGAAATACTAGTTTCTAAAATATTCATTTTTATTTGATCTTCTTTTAATAAATTCATTTTTGTAATTAAATTTCCGCCATTTTTAATATTTTCTTTTTGATTTTGATTTTGTGTTTTATTTTTTATTTTTTTTTTACTTAATGAATTTGGACAAGATATTTTTTTTTTAATTGGATTTGTTTTACTTGTTCTTAATGAAATATTTGATGATTTATTTTTTTCTTTTTTTAAATTTGAATATCTAGAATTTTGTATTAATTTCATTGTGAAATTAAAAGGCGAATTTAAGTTATTCAAATTTGAATATGTTCCATGTTTTTTGAATGATGGTTTATCTATTTTTTTTGCATTTTCAATTTTTAATGGTTGGTAATTACATAATATTCGATTTTGGGATTTTTTACTTTTAGAAATGCTTAATCTTGAATTTAAATTTTTTTTATTTTTCATTTTTCAAATTTAATTTATTTAAATTACTTTTAAATTTTTTATTTTTTAATTCATTTATGAATAATTTAATTATAATTATGTGAATGTATTTTCATTATAATTTACATATAATAATTTTTCTAATTATTAAATAAAATACTTAATTTTAAATTTATTTAAAATGAAAGTAAATTTTTATTTTTAAATAATATTATGGTTGATAAAGAATTAAAATTAAAAATAAAACCTGTAAAAAAAGTAAATAATGATTATCAAGCTCAAGGAGCTTTATTTTATTTTGAAAAAAATCCTCAAAATAATAAAAATAACAATCAAAAAAAAAAAGAAAATAAAATAGATTTTAATGAGGTAAAACAAATATTAGATAATAAAATCAATATAAATAACTCAAATAAAGATTATAAATTAGTAAAAGCAAAAAAACATAATATAATAAATAAAAATCCAATATTAACAAATTCATTTTTAAATTCATTAGAAATAAACATATCAAACAAAATAAAAATATCATCATTTATAAATAATTCAAATAAAAAATAAAAAAAATAAAAAAAATGAAAAATTCTAATACTATATAATAACATAAAATTAATCACTTACTTATTATTAACTATTTTATTTAAATTTTTATAAAACATATCTTTCATTTCTTCATTATATTGATTTTTATTAATTTTTGTAACAATTTCCCATTGTTGAGATTCAAATAAATCTTCATTTTTATCAACATTAATAGTTAATCTACATAAAGGACAAGAATTAGTTTTTTCTAATAACCAAGTTTTAATACATTTTTCACAAAAACAATGATAACATTTTAACATTGTATCAACTGTATTCTCATCACAAATTGGGCAAAATCCACTTTCAGTTTCATCTTTTATTTTCCCACTTCTTATACTTTGTTTTAATTTATCTTCATAAAATATTGATCTTGAATCTAATAAACTATTATAAAATAAATAAAAATCATTTAAATCTAAATGTATTGTTTTTTCTAAATTTGATTTATATGATTTGACTTTTCCTTTTATTAAATTTTTTGATTTTATTGATTTTAATAATCCATTATCTTCTAATGAAAATATTATTGATAAAGATGTCTTTTGTATAAACATTTTTTGATTTGTTATATTATTTGCTGTTTTTATATCATTTAATACTTCATTACGTGTCTTTTGACAATTATTCCAAATATTTCCCATAAATCTTTTATTTTTTAATTAATATATGTTTATTAATTTAATTGTATTAAAAATATTTTTATAATCTTTATTCTAAATTATAGTATATTATATTATTTTTTTATTGGAAATATTGATTTAATTTTTTTTTTCCAATTAAATATAAATTTTTGTATAATATTAAAATTTAAATAATGAATGGTTTTCTTGAAATAAATAAGGAAGATATTGAAAAATTAGATTTAAAACTTCTTTTAGAAAAAAATAAAATATCACAAATAACATATAACAGAGTTTTAATAGCAAAAAAATATATAGAAAGAAAATATAATAAAATCTTAATTAAATATTTAGAAAATGAAATAATAAATGAAAAAATAAAAAATTCTCGTCTCCCAGATTTTGAAAAAGATGAAATATTTTCAGAAATATTACAATCAGAAAAAAGATTAAGAAGAAAAAATTTACAAAAATTAACAATATTCGATTACAAAGAAATAAAATTAATAGGAAAAGGATGTTTCGGAGAAGTATTCTTAGCAAAAAATATAAAAACAAAAGAAATAGTAGCAATAAAAAAATTAAAAAAACAATTAATAATAAACGAAAATCAAGTATTAAGAATAAACAACGAACAAGATTTTTTAAGTAAAATAAATTCTCAATGGATAATAAAAATAAAACAATCATTCCAAGAAGGAAAATACATATATTTAATAATGGAATATTTAGAAGGAGGAGACTTAATGAAATTATTAATAAAACAAAATAAATTTACAGAAAACGAAGCAAAATTTTACATATGTGAAATAATATTAGCAATAGAAACAATACATCAATTAGGATGTATACATAGAGATATTAAACCAGATAATATTTTAATAGATAAAAATGGTCATATTAAATTAACTGATTTTGGTTTAGCTAAAATTGCAGATAATATATTTAAAGAAGATGTAGTTAATTATAAAGGAAATTATAATATTCATGAAAAAAATTATTCATTTGTTGGTACTTGTTTATATATTGCACCAGAAATATTAAAAAAAATTGGATATTTTAAAGATATTGATTGGTGGTCTTTAGGTGTTATTTTTTATGAAATGTTAGTTGGTTATTCACCTTTTAAAGGAAAAAGTAAAATTGAAGTTTATCAAAAAGTTTTAGATTATAATAAATTTATATCATTTCCAAATGATGTTAAAATTTCTAAAGAAGCAAAAGATTTAATTAGTAAATTATTAACAAAAAGTGAAAATCGATTAGGTAAAAATGGAAGTGATGAAATAAAATCACATCCTTTCTTTAAAGGGATTAATTGGAATAAAATTAAGAGTTTAAAACCTCCTTTTCTTCCTAATTTAATTAAAGATTATGATAGTCAATATTTTTTTGATGATGAAGATTTAGAATCAATGTGGCCTGAAGTAGAAAAAGAAGAAATTAAAAGTATTGATCCTGAATTTATTCCTTATAGATATAATGGAACTTTATTTGATGAACCAACTGATTTAGAAAAGTTAATTGGGATTATACATAAAAAAGAAAGTCAATATAAATCTAGGAATCTTATTTTAAATATGGGAATTAATAAAGAAAGTAAAATTTATAAAACTGCTAAATTTGCATCGAAAGTTTCAAAGAAATTAGATTGAATTTTTAAAATATATACAATATTGTTTTGATTTTGTTTTTTGTATTTGGGCTATATAGTTATTAATCAATTTTATTTATTTTTGTTTTTTTTTTTAGAGTTATAAAATAATATAAATACAATAGAATTGGATAATGGGAAATATTTAAATATAATTCATAAAAATATAGAATATTATATTTATTTTTATAATTGATTTATAAGTGTTATTCATAATTTTATTTCATTTAAATAATAATAGATTAATATATTTATAAATAATATTTTTATTAAATATAATAATTTAAAAATATAAATACCTTATTCCAAAAATTTGGAATTTTATATTAATATTATTCTATTAAATATATTTTTGAAATAAAATTAATTCATTATGTAATTATAATCAATTATTAATTTCCTATTACAAATATGCTTTTTTATGAAATAATATAAATAAAAAAATATAAAAAAAAGATTTAACTAATAAAAACGGAAACAATATATGTATCTTTATGATAATGGATTTAAATTTGAATATTAAATAAATAATTATCTTACTCTAAAAAATAAATAAAAATGAAAAAAATTCCTACCAAAAAAAAAAGTAAAAAAAAACTTTTTTTGATTTGATAAAAAAAAAAAGTAAACTTCATTTATTTATCACAAAAATCAATATATTCTAAAGCATCTTTTCTTCCTTTTTTAACATCATAAATATATTTTTTTGGAATTTTAATTCTTATTTTAGATTTATTAACATTAAAATAAATAGGTTTTTTCGCTTCTCCTGAATTAGGTAATAAATGTTCAGAAAATTCATTTTTTCCTTGATATTTAGCATAAGTGACTTGACATCCTTTATTATTTTTTTTCCATTTAAATTTTTGAAATTTATTATAAAATTCAATTATGCATAATGGATCTATAAAGTTTAAAAATGCATATCCAAAATTTCTTGTATTATAATAACTCATTGGTAAATAAAATAAATCATAATTTTTATTTTCTAAATTTAATCCTAATTTCGTATCAATTTCTTTTATTAAATCTTCACTTTTATATTTAATTGGTATATAATTTATTTTTATTGATGTACGATTTTCAAATCCTTGAATAATATTATTAATATCTATAACATAGTCATTTGAATTTCCATTTAATAAATTTTCATTATTTTGTTCATTAAATAAATTATTATTATTAATATTATCATAAAAGCAATTATTAATCATATTATTAATTGGAATATAATTACTTGTATTATTATTAAAATATATAATATTATTATTATATGGTTGATTAAAATATCTTGATATATTTATTATATTATAATTATTATTACTCATTGTATCTTCTGATGTTGAAGTTTGACTATCAAATTGAAGTGGATATTGTTGGAAATTTATTAAATTATTATTATTTGAATTATTATATGAATTCATTTGATTATTAGGTAATTGAAAATAATTATTATTATTATTTCCATTATTATTATTACTATTTGAATTTTTTAAATTTTGATAATTCTCATTATCAAATAAATAAGATGAATTAATTGATTGATTTTGATTTATATTTGTGCATTTTAAATAATTATTATATACATTATTATTTATATTAGTTTGTTTTAAATTATTTTTTACCCTTTTTATATTATCTGAAATTTGTTGTTCAGAATAATTTTGATTACTACACCAAACATCATCCATAATAAAATTATAACTATTATTTAAATGTTCTGGTGAAGCATTATCATCATCTAATAATAATTTTATATAATATTATTTTACATTTATGATTATTATTTTGAACAATATTAAAAATATCAAATTCAAGTCTAAAAAATTATTTTTATAATTATAATTTATACTCTTTATAATCTTTACTTCCTTCATGACTTATATTTTTAATTGAATTTTGACTTGGACTTATGAGGCGTCTTGATCTGTGAGAAATCTGTTTTTGCCTTCGTAAATCCGACATTTTTAAATTAAATTTTTTTTTTTATTTATTTTGTTTTTTTATTTTTTGAAAAGAAGAAATAAATTTCAAATTTAAATTCATATATATACTATAATAATTTTTAAATAAAAATAATTAAAAAATGTTAACAATACATTTATTTTAATCTTTTTGATTTTTTTATTTATAAGAGAATTATATTGCATTATTTTATATAAAGGAAAAATTTTAATATATCCTTTTATTATTAATTTGAAATTATTTGAAAAATATGATATATAAAAAATTTTAAACATATTTAGCAATAAACCTAGATTTTATAATATTAAACATTAAATTATTGTTATTTTTATGATGATAGAGAAAAACTATGAATTTTCATTTAAAAAATGTCTTCAATTAAATTATTTTAATTAAAATATTTATAAAATAAAATATATAACTATATATAAATCTATTTATTTTACTTTTATCTTAAGATTTATGTTATAAATATAATTCATTAAAATAATTTATATGTTTTAAGAAATTAATTTATATTATGTTTATTCAACTATAATTTAAAACAAGCAATAAATCTTTTAAAAAGATAAATCATTCAATAAATAAATAATATTCATTATTTATTTAATCTATTATTTTACAATTAAACAAGAAGGAAATATATTATATATTATAAAATGAATATTTTTTTTATAAAATAATAAATGAAAAAAATTTTTTTCTTTATCTTTGTAATTTTAATATCATTTATTACATCTCAAAAAGAAAAAGAAGAAAAAGAAACAAAAATCCCAAAAATGATTTGTAAACTTAAAACTAGATCTTATGAATTATGTTATTGGTGCACAAGAAATATATGTTGTAATAAAAAACTAAATTGTCCAATGTCAAAAAAATTGAAGAGATGTCAAAAACTTTTCCATTTGCTTGAAGATAAAGAATATAAAAAAAGAATTGAAAAAGAACTTGAGGAAGAAAGTAAAAAATTTCTTCCAAATAAATAAAAATTTTAAAAAATCTTAAAATCTTTATTTTATAATTTATTTTTTTAATTATTTTTTAATAACATTTATTATTAAATTTTAGTAAAAAGAATGTTTTTTTAAAAATTTATACTTTATATAATAATTAAAATAATATAATTTAATTAAATTATTTTTTCTTTTAATTTTTAATTATTTTTTTTGTTTTTTTATATGTAGGAACTTTATTATAAATATTTA
>Ga0256407_10006755_pt1 | contig 17582 bp, 16 predicted proteins | sample RumenRJG_04DNA_FD_193489 | JGI IMG/M metagenome (GOLD analysis project Ga0256407, IMG submission 193489) | Bovine rumen microbial communities from Lethbridge, Alberta, Canada - RJG_04 | ecosystem: Host-associated > Mammals > Digestive system > Stomach > Rumen | place: Canada: Alberta...
GGCAAAGATAAATTCAAATCGGTTGACTCCAAAAACCTTTGTAATTACCTAACTCTCAATATTTTCAAAGAACTATTATGATTTTTTAGTGGACACTAATGTTACATTTGTTTTTATGAATCAGACCATACACGATATTCTCTCGAGAAGAAGCATACGCCGCTTCCGCCCTGATCCGGTTCCGAAGGACATGTTGAATCAGGTGATCGAAGCTGGACTCTATGCCGCCAGCGGCAAAAATCATCAGTCTGCAGTAATCTTGGCGATTACCGATCCAGCGCTGATAAAGCGGCTTTCGGAAGCCAACAGGACCATCTGGAACAAACCGGAAGGCTTCGACCCCTTCTTTGGAGCACCTGCCGTATTGGTGGTGCTCGACAAAGCCGATTGGCGCAACAGGGTGTATGACGGATCTCTGGTCATGGGCAATCTGATGCTGGCCGCCCATTCCCTAGGACTCGGCAGTTGCTGGGTGCACCGTGCAAAGGAGGAGTTCGAGCAGCCCGAATGGCAGGAACTTCTGCATTCCCTTGGCCTGGAAGGGGAGTACGAAGGCATAGGGCATTGTGTAATAGGTTGGCCGGAAGGCGATCTCCCCGATCCTCTGCCCCGTCGGGAGGGGAGAGTTTTTTTGATTGAATAATTGTCAGAAAGTCGGATTTATTTATATATTTGCGCATTGTATTGTACTGAACCTTTATCAAGATGGAAAAGATCATCGATGCCATTCCCGTGGATCTTATCCGGGCTGAGCTCATACCATCGCGCAAGTTGATGGACACCAACAAGGGTGGTAATGAAATCTATGTCGTAGATTGTTTCAATGCACCCAATACCCTGAAGGAAATAGGCCGCATCCGCGAAATCGCCTATCGTGAAGCCGGCGGGTGTTCGGGCAAGTCGATGGATCTCGACGAGTACGATTTCATGGAAAAACCCTATCAGCAGCTGATTGTCTGGGATCCGGACGCTCAGGCCATAATCGGCGGGTACCGCTACATTCTCGGGAAGGATGTCGTACTCAAAGAAAACGGCCAGCCCAATGTGACGGCCTCGCATCTTTTTCATTTTTCAGACAAGTTCATAGCGGAGTATCTCCCGAAGACTATGGAACTCGGGCGTTCGTTCGTCGCTCCGGAGTATCAGAGTTCCAAGGCCGGCGCCAAGGCCCTGTTCACGATGGACAACCTGTGGGACGGCATCGCGGGAGTGCTGCTGAGCAATCCGGGAGTCGAGTATTTCTTCGGGAAGATGACCATATATAAATCTTTCGACAAGACTGCCCGCGAACTGATAGTGCGCTTCCTTGAGAAGCATTTCCCGGACAATGAAGGGCTTATCCGTCCATACAAACGGCTGGAGTCCTCGACCGATGTCCGTCTTATCGACCTGATTCTCAAGGAGGACGGTTTGCGTGAGGACCTGCGCTGTCTCAAGAACGCCCTTCGCCAGCTCGGCACCGCGATTCCGCCGCTGGTGAATTCATACATCAATTCTTCGTCCACCATGAAGATCTTCGGTTCAGCGGTGAACGATGAACTCTCCGACGCCATCGAAACGGGACTGATGATTCATTTCGACGAGATGTACCCCGACAAGCGCGACAGGCATATCCTCACCTTTATTGAAAAGAGAGTCCCGCGCCTCCGCAGGTTGCGCATCCGTCTCGAAGACCATTCTCCCAAGAATTCTCCGGAGATAGAATTCAAATAGCCTATCCGGCATATGCCATCCATGCGGCGTTTTTCGATTCCTTCGGCTTCAAGGTTAATTAGATTCAAGCATTCAGTGTTGTAAGAAAATGCTGAATCCTGCGAACCCCTTCCCGGATTACGTCGTCTTCCAAAGTGAATGCCAGCCTGATATAGCCGTCAAATGCATCACCGAATGAAAGACCCGGCGTAATAGCAACGTGCTCATTCTCCAGCAGGGCGCTGCAGAAAGAGCGCGAATCAAGCCCGGTAGCAGATATGTCCACAAATAGATAAAATGTGGCATCCGGAACGGTGTATTTGATTAGCGGAGAACCTTCCAGGGAATCCAAGAGCGTTGTCCTGCGGGCACGGAACTGTTCGCGTATGGGCTCCGTGTAGGCGGATGCTCCCCTGATTGCCTCAATGGCGGCCCACTGGGATATGGAACTGACACAGACAGCCACGTTTTCCTGCATCTTTACCAGCCTCTTGATGAAATGGGATGGGCCTACAACATAACCTACTCGCCAGCCTGTCATGCAAAAAGCCTTTGAGAAAGAGTTGAACACCACCAGATTTTCGGCCGAAGGATAGAATTCTGAAATGGAATGGAAGGGCTTGTCGTAAACCAGCGTCGAATAAACTTCGTCGGAGAATACATACAACCCTTTTTCATCGGCAAGGGATGCTATTTGCCGAAGAATCTCATATGGATAGACGGTCCCGGTAGGATTGTTCGGAGAATTGACTACGATGATTTTGGTCCTGTCGTTAATAAGTGTCCGAAGGTAGTCAAGGTCCGGGAGAAACCCTTCCGTAAATCTATCGGCAATAACGGGTTTCGCCCCGCACAGAAGCACATTATTCGGGCACTGAGCCCATGTGGGGCCGATAATTATTACCTCGTCACCGGGATTCAGCAGCATCCGGAATGCCAGGTGAATGGCTTCGGTGGCTCCAATGGTCACTGCAACGTTAGTGGCTTCGGTCTTTATACCTGATTTCGCAGATTCATTCGCGGCAATTGCTTCTCTTAACTGCATGATGCCAGCGCTGGCAGTGTACCTTGTTCTATGCTCGCCGATACACCTTCTGGCCGCTTCGCAGATGCCTTCCGGCGTGGGGATATCCGGATCTCCCAGCGTGAAGTCCACCACATCGTCGTATTGCTGCGCAAGCGCGAGGAACTTCCGCCCCAGCGTACCGCGTATGCTCCATGAAAGATCAGAGAAATACATATTTAAACGCGTTTTTCGATATTGAAATATATGATGCTTCCCAGAGCGTCAATCGTCAAAAGTGAACGGGACTTTCTTTACATTGTCACCGTAAATCGTCCGGAAGTCGTCCCTCATGGAAATGACATGGTATCCGGCTTCCCGCCACTGTTCACCCAACTTAAGGGCTTTCTCGCGGTTGGCGTGGTCACGGGTCTCGTCATCGGCAATAAGCATGAAAGCGGCCGTCTTGTGCTCGGTGTTACTTAGACAATAGTTATGCATGGCGCTGTCTCCGCCGCTGTTGCCGAAGGACAGGACCGGCACCTTGCCTATCTCCTGGGTTATCTGCAGCACCTTGTTGGTCTTGAGGTTCTTGATAATCAGCTGGTCGGTACGGACGAGGTTTTCCTCCCTGCCGAAGGTGTGGTTGACACCCTCTTCGTCGCCCTGGCCTGTGGATTCCAGCTTCACGTCCATGCCGATGACCCGGTTGGGGGCGATGCCAATGGCCTGTACCAGCGCACGGCAGATGAAGCGGTCGGAGCCGGAGACCACGTAGTAGGTGAAACCGTTGTCTTCCAGGTAATCGAACACCTCAAGCATGGGCTTGTAGAAGCTCTGGCCGTAGGTCATCCCGGTAAAGCCGTTCGCCGGCTTGGCCGCGTATGCTTTTACATAGGCGTCGAACTCTGCGAGGGTCATCCCGGCGTAGGCCGTGGCGGCCGCCTGTGCGTGCTTCATGTCAAAGTGGTCGGGGAGCTTGGCTCCATTGCGTACAAAGTCCCGTATCTCCCGGGCGGCCTCCTTAACCTCCGCAGGAGCCTTGTCCTTGTAGTTGGGATCATCCAACGCCCTGTATTCCAGAAGGTTGTATTCAAAGTACGTCGGATAGAGTTCACCAACGAAAGTGCCGTCCATGTCAAAGGTGGCGATACGGTCCGCAGGCTTGATATAATTCCTGGAAGAAGGGTCCGTCACATCCTGGACATACTCCTGCAGGGCCGTAAGGGCTTCGCAGGAATTCCACAGGGTGAAATAGTTCTTCCCCGGGTCGGGATTGTCCTTCGAGCATCCGACAAAGAGTACTGTCAAGATGGCTGCAGCAAATATGAATGTTCGCTTCATGCAATATTGAATAAATGTTAGAAACTACGAAAGGAGTTCCTTGACTACCGTGGATATAGTCCTGCCGTCGGACTGGCCGGCGAGGACCTTGTTCGCGACGCCCATTACCTTGCCCATGTCTTTGATGGAGGTGGCGCCCACCTGGGCGATGATTTCTGCGACTTTCGCTTTCACCTCCTCGACGGAGAGCTGCTTGGGAAGGTACTTCTCCATGGCGGCAGCCTCAGCAAGTTCATTGTCGGCGAGTTCCTGCCGTCCTGCGGCAGTGTACTGTTCGGCGGACTCCTTGCGCTGCTTGATGAGCTTCTGGATCATCTTCAGAATGTCAGCGTCAGTCACTTCCTTGCTTCCGCCTTCGGCAGTCTTGAAGAGAAGGATTTCACCTTTGATAGCACGGGCGGCAGCAAGCGCAACCGCCTCCTTGGCCTTCATTGCGGCCTTTATATCTTCCTGGATCTGTTGTTCGAGTGTCATGGTATCTATTTCTTATATGAGTCCTTGGTGATTATCGGTTTCCCGTCTGCGTCAAGAAGCGGGGTAAGTCCTCCGCCGTATCCGCGGTGGACGAAGAGGTAGTTGACGCCTGTTTCCTTGTCAACGATGACGACAGCATCGGTCATGAGACTGATGCCCTCTTTTTCCTTGATGTCAAATCTGTCTTTTCCCATATCTGTTTTATATCAATAATCGTATTCTCCCTTCGGACTTGCAGAACATCTCCGGATGCGACATCACAACGGCGTAAACCTGTGCGAGTGTCACCGGCTGCCCGTCCTTGCGCCTGTGAAGCCCCTCCCGGTTGATTTTGTCAACCAGCCACTCAACCTTAAGGCCTCCGCCCGAGGTGGCAAGGGAGTACACTATGGCTTCTTCGAGTTTCATTACCTCAGAAATCAAATTCAAAATTACTTATTTTTTGCGAGTATTCCTACTCCCCGGCTCTGAACCAAGCGGCAAAAAATGTCGCGCCGGCGACAATGAGGGCCGTTCCGAGCCCAGGATAGAACGAGGCGAAGGCCGCAAGGGCCAGCGTTAGGGTAAGAAACAATATCTTTTTCATAACTATCTTCATTGTCCAATTCTTTAAGTCCCTCAAATGTAAGTATTTTATGGACCAGTCCAAGGCCCTGTGATCTTTCTTTATGACCTGAAGCGAAATCCTCGAAAAATGCAACAGGTCTGTCCGTTAAGTATTTTTGATTATCGAGAAAACGTACCCTTACAGACTTTTCATCCTCTATTTTAATTATATTTGTATCTGCTATGGGCGCCAAGGAGATATTGAAACAATACTGGGGCTACGATGCCTTCCGGCCGATGCAGGAGGAGATTATTTCTGCTGCGGCGGAAGGGCGCGACGTGCTGGCCATTCTGCCCACCGGGGGCGGGAAGTCGGTATGCTTCCAGGTCCCGGCCCTCATGAAAGAGGGGATAGCCCTTGTAGTCACTCCGCTTATCGCTCTGATGAAGGATCAGGTTCAGAATCTCGAGGCGAGGGGAATAAGGGCTCTGGCAATACATGCCGGCATGACGCGCTTCCAGGTGGACACCGCTCTGAACAATGCTGCATACGGGGATTTCAAGTTCCTGTATCTGTCGCCGGAGCGGCTCGGGACCGCGTTGTTCCAGTCTTACATCGACCTGCTGAATGTCAGTTATATAGTGGTGGACGAGGCGCACTGCATTTCGCAGTGGGGCTACGACTTCCGTCCGGATTACCTTCAGATAGGTAAGCTCCGGGAGCGTATCAAGGCTCCGGTGATTGCGCTCACGGCAACTGCCACTCCCCAGGTTGCAGAAGATATCATGGATAGGCTGGGATTCGAGGAGAAACTGCTGCTACGCAGCGGATTCGAGCGTCCCAACCTGAATTACATAGTCCGCAAATGCGAAGACAAGTTGGGGCAGCTGCTCGGCGTCTGCAATGGTGTTAAAGGTTCGGGCATAGTTTATCTCCGTAGCAGGAAGAAGTGCGAGGAATATGCCGCCATGCTGAAGGCGGAAGGCATCAGCGTGTCATTCTATCATGCCGGACTGTCTTCGGAACTCCGCAGCGAAAGGCAGGCGGCCTGGAAGAAGGGTTCCATCCGGGTAATGATATGCACAAATGCGTTCGGAATGGGAATAGACAAACCGGATGTGAGATTCGTGGTGCATTGCGACCTTCCGGAGAGCCCGGAAGCTTATTTTCAGGAAGCTGGGCGTGCGGGACGCGACGGCAAGACCTCCTACGCCGTGCTGCTCTGGAGCCCGGACGATGTCCGCCGCTTGCATCAGTTGGAATCCCTAGCTTTCCCGAGTCTGGAATACATAGAGGACGTGTACCACAAACTGCACGTATTCTATCAGATTCCTTATGAGCAGGGGATGGGACGTCAGTTGAAGTTCGACCTCTCCGAGTTCTGCCGGCAGTATAAGCTCAGTCAGGCATCCGTCCGCAATGCGATTATCTACCTCGAACGTTCGGATCATCTGAGCTATACCGAGGCCGTGGACATCAATACCCAGGTGAAGATAGCCGTGGACAGGAGGGAACTCTACGACATCGATCTGCCGGATCCGCAGATGGTCGCTCTCCTGGAGCTGCTGATGCGGAGTTACACAGGTATTTTCTCGTATCCGGTATCAATATCCGAAGATTACATTGCCGCCAATCTCGGAATAGGGATTCCTGCGTTGCATCAATTGCTCTACAGGCTTTCACTGGAGCACGTAATCCGTTATGTCCCTGGCGAAAAGAGCGATGTCATCACCCTGCACCATAATCACTTGCAGCGGGGGAACGTCGACCTTCAGCCCAAGCGCTACGAAATGCTGCGCGAAAAAAGCATGGCCCGTTCCGAAGCTATTATAGGCTACGTTTCCGAAACCGACCGCTGCCGTCAGTCGTATCTTCTGGAGTATTTCGGCCAGCCCGACAGCCCCTCATGCGGCAGATGCGATGTGTGCAGGTCAGGCGACAATCACTAATCCGTCATACGCAGGTTGCACGTCGGATCGGATGCCGCGCTCGGCGCAAAGCCTGCGGAGATCTTCGCAGAACTGTCCGTGCACCGGGAAGGTGTGGCTGAGGTGGGTGAGCCAGGTGTGCTTCGCCTGTATGCGGTCGGCAATCTGCAGGGCTTCGTCCAGCGAGAAATGCGAGTGGTGAGGGGCGTAGCTCACAGTATTGAGGGTGACGTGCTCCAGACCTTCGAGCTTTGCGAATTCTTCTTCCGGGATGCTGCTGAAATCCGTCAGATAGGCAATGCCTCCAATGCGGAAGCCCAGTATTGGCATCTGCCCGTGGATGCCACGTATCGGTGTCACCTGCACCCCTTTGCCGTCGTTCAAGGCCGGCTCGATGTTGTCTTCTGGGCAGGCCTTTACGCTGCCGTCAGGCATCTTGTATCCGTATCCTACGTTATGCACCCACACCAGTTCCCTGTCTTCCTTGTTCGGATGGACGGTGAAGGACTTGTTTTCTATTATGTGCAGATGCCATTCCGGAGCTCCTGGATACCTGGGAGATGCAAAGGCGTAGGGATACTCCCTCTGCAGGCTCTCCAGGACCCTGTTTTCGCAATAGATTTCGGCTGCGCGTTTGTCGATGTAATTCAGGGAACGGACGTCGTCTATTCCGCCGGTGTGGTCTTTATGATTGTGGGTGAGCAGTATGCCGTCGAGGTGTCCGATTCCTGCACGCAGCATCTGGCTGCGGAAATCCGGCCCGCAGTCGACAAGTATGCTGAGACCGTCGACCTCGAACAGCGCCGAGGAACGGAAGCGCTTGTCGCGCGGGTCCGTACTGCGGCAGACGGGGCAGTTGCAGCCAACTATTGGCACTCCGAGCGAGGTGCCGGTTCCTAAGAATGTCAGTTTCATATGATTACCTCCGTCAATTTGCCGACCAGCGCTTCGTCGTATGGTCGTGTGATACGTATGTAATTGCCAGTATATCCTCCCATGCTGCCATCTTTCTCCTTCGATTCGAAGAGGACCTTTTCTCTGATGCCACGGTTGGCCTCGGTGAATTCGGAATGCAGTCTTTCGCAGAGGGCCTCCAGGCGCGCCACCCTCTCTGCCTTGACCTGCTCGGGGACCTGTCCGGGCATTGTCGCCGCAGGTGTCCCCAGGCGCTTGGAGTAGGGGAATACGTGGATGAATGCCGGGCGCAGTTTTTCGAGGAATGCCAGTTCCTGTGCAAACAGTTCTTCTGTCTCGCCGGGGAGCCCTGCCATTACGTCTATGCCGAAAAATACTTTCGGTTTCCCCGGGCCTTCCATCCTGCTGCGGATATATGCTATCCGGTCTGCGAAGAAATCAGTTGTATATTTCCGGCCCATGGCGGCGAGCAGGATATCCGTTCCCTGCTGGAGCGGGATGTGGAAGTGTGGCTGGAACTTGGTGCCTGAGGCTATCCAGTCGATGATTTCTTCGGTGATCAGGTTGGGCTCTATGCTGGAGATGCGCCATCGTTCTATGCCTTCGACTTCATTGAGGGCCTTCAGCAGATCCAGGAAAGATTCTCCGGTATTCCTGCCGAAGTCGCCGGTATTTACTCCGGTAATCACCACTTCCTTGATTCCTTCTGAAGCAATGGCTTCCGCCGCCTTCACTGCTTCGCATATCTTTACGCTTCTGCTGCGCCCCCTGGCATACGGCACCGTACAGTAGCGGCAGAAGTTGTCGCATCCGTCCTGAACCTTCAGGAATGCCCTGGTTCGCTCGGATGTCGAATACGCTCCGAATATCCCGCTTCCGCCAGGGACAGTAACCCGTTCGGAAGCGTGGCAAATCTGCAGGGTTTCCGGGACTACAAGCTGCTTTTCATTAGCCATGAAAACACGCGAAACGCCTTCGATGGCCCGGACTTCGTCGGGACGCATCTGCGCATAGCAGCCGGCTACGATGATGCGGGCGTCTGGATTGATGCGGTGAACCTTGCGGATTTCTCCGCGGGACTTCTTGTTGGAGGTTTCGGTAACGGTGCAGGTGTTGATGAGATAGATGTCGGCCTTCTCCCGCCAGGGCACGACTTCCAGCCCAGCCTCGCGGAAACCACGCTCGTAAGTTGCTGTTTCAGCGAAGTTGAGTTTGCATCCAAGGGTGATGAAAGCAATCTTCATCGCACGCAACCTCCTTTGACCGTGACTTTTGCGCTGGCGGCTGAACCTCCCACGGGAGGGTTCTTCTTGGAAACGCTGATTTCGAATTCGGGAATGGTCGGGAAGGCTTCTTCGATGGCGGCACGGATGCGGTATGCCACATTCTCCAGCAGATTGGACGGGGTGGCCATCTCGGAAGCGACAAGCCTGTATACGGCAGAATAGTCCAGGGTGTCGTCCAGGGAGTCGGACTGCTCCGCCGCGGCAAGGTCTACCGTGGCCTTGAAATCCACCACGAAATGTCCTCCGTCCTCTTTCTCGGAAGCAAGGCAGCCGTGGTAGGCCAGGAATTCCATTCCGAGGAGTTCTATTGTGCCAAAATCAGGAACACGCACGGGCGTTTCCCTATCTGCGGTATATCTTTTTTCCATTGTGCTGCTGTTTGGGTTTTGATGAACGCATCCGGAAGGGTGATGTCTGCTGCCAGGCAGAGCCTGGTGGCAGGGGATAGCTGCTCAAGCAAGTCTTTGAGGAGGGAATCGTTCCGGTAGGGCGTTTCGATGAATATCTGCGTCTGATGCAGGGCGGAGGAGTCCTTCTCGCAGCGGCGTATGGCCGCGCGCCTCTCGTCAGTCTTGGCAGGGAGGTAGCCGCGGAACGCGAAACTCTGCCCGTCGAGACCGGAACCCATCAGCGCGAGCATCAGCGAGGAAGGACCGACGAGCGGCACCACGGCAATGCCGTGGCGGTGGCACAGGGCCACCAGTGCGGCCCCGGGATCCGCCACTGCGGGCAGGCCGGCCTCCGAGATGAGCCCTACGTCTCCCTTGTCGAAAAGGCCCGCCAGAGCTTCGACCTCCGCCTGTGCGGTATGCTCATTGAGTTCGTGGAACTCCAGCTCGGCGATGTGCCCTTTCAGGCCCGCCGCGGAAAGGTATCGCCTTGCCGTGCGCGTCTCTTCCACCACGAAAGTCTTGAGCCCTTTCAGCACCTCCAGAGTGCCTGCCGGAATGACTTCCGCCGGGTCATAGTCTCCGAGCGGGGACGGAATCAGGTACAGTTTTCCTTTATTCATCTGCTTCTATCGTTATTGTGCGCTTGGCCTCGTTCTGGTTCGCATCCCTGCTCATCTGCTGCCGCTTCTTGCGACTGCGGAACAGGCCTTTCCATAAATCGCCCCATTTGTTGAATTCTTTCTGATATGTAATACCCACGCCGTTGCGCTGGGAATAGTCGAGATAGCTCGTGTACTCGTCGGCGGAATGCGAGAACAGGTTGAGCCGCAGCTCGCCGGGACGGTCGAGCTTGACGTCTATGTCAAGGTCTCCCACCATGTCCCCGTTGGGGTTGGTGGACGTGCTGTACTGCCTGTTGCCGAAAGATCCGCGCACTTCCACGCGGTTGTCGAAGAGCTCCGTGCTGACCGAAACGTCGTAGAGGTCCGTGCCGCTCGAATTCTGCTGATAGCCCACGCCGAGGTCGACGGGGATATCCATCCTGTTGAGCAGGTTGCTGAGCTGGCGCGACATCATCTCGGTCACGTTGGAGAACACGAGATTCGTATTGTTGACGATGCCGGACTGCTCGTTTTCGAGGAAAGACCCTGTGACCAGAAGGGCGAGGAACTGCTTCTGCACCTTGTCCTCGGTATTGAGCGCGCTTTCGACTTCGGATTTCGTGGTGGGATCCAGGTCCGGAATGTCGATGGAGAAGTCCACCTTCGGCGAACTGAGCCTGTCGCTGATGCTGATTCCGCAGTTGACGGTGCGCCGGGTTGCAACCGAAGACGTGTCTGCCATCAGTCGGTTGATGGAGGTGCGAAGGGTGTAGGTGGCGTCGATGTCAAGCTCGCTGTTCATTATGTCGCCACCGAATTTGATGGAACTTCCGCTGTTTATGTTGAAGTTCTTGCTCGTGATGCCCGGGAGGGAGAAGTGATACTTTCCGGAAGCGATGTTGTAGTCGCCGGACACGTCGAATATCCTTCGCGCCGGATTGACTTCTACGTTGAATATGCCGGCACCCCTCGCGGTGAGGAAGTTGTCTCCTCCGTTGTCAAGTTCGACAACCGCCTCGAGGTCCGGAGTGGCCACTATCCTGGCGTGAGCGGTCAGATTGGAAGCCGAAGCCTTCTTGCGCGTGGCCTCCTGCCGGAGCATCTCGAAGAGCATCTCCTCGTAAGGGTCTATGCCGGATTCGCTGTGGTCGGTGAAGGTGAGCAGGTCTCCGACGCTCGCGGACGACGCCCCGTCGAGCGCCACGTGTATGGTGCCCGCCTTGTTGGTGTATAAGTTCGCATCTATGAATATGTCGTCCAGGGGGCCCTCGAGGCGCACGTCTCCGCTGGCAAACAGGTCGCCGTAGAGGTCGCCGCTCTTGTTTCCGAATATCATCAGATTGTTCAGGTTCAGCCTTGCATCCAGGATAAAGTCTTTCAGCGATGCGAATCTGAGGCCTCCGTTGAGCAGACCGTATCCTCCTTCCCGGTCGGTGATGCTGAAGTCGTCGAATACCAGCCCCTGAGAATCGATGTGGAAAGGACCGCCGAGTTTGTAGCCGACACCGGTGTAGGCGACACGCATCCTGCCGTCTTCGACATGCGCGCCGTTGCTGCTGAGCGCAAGACTGTCCGGGGTGCCGCTGACGTTGAATTCGCCTTCGAGGGTGCCACCCAGGCCTGTGATCATCTCCGGCAGTACGGGCGAGAGAAGCGCGAGCTTGAGCCCTTTGGCAGTGGCTTTCAGGTCGATTTCCTTGTTGGAAAGCCAGTAACTGCCCCTGATGTTCAGTGCGTCGGTTCCTTCGACGTTGTCGCGGATGAATGCGCTGACTTTGTCCGCTCCCTTGTCCCATGCGAGAGCCATCCTGAGCGAGCCTGCATCTTCCCCGGCAACCGCGAGGGAATCGCAGGCAAGGTTGAGCAGTCCGGTGACATTCCCCTTCAGCGGCGATGAGAGCAGGGCGTGGCCTGATGTCAGACCTTTGATGCCGTAGTCCTTCCTGCTGAAATGATTGATTATGTCGAGGTCGACCCCGTTGATGTCGAGGGCGAGCGTGTCCGTCTTGGACGTGGAGACTCCTCCGTTGATGCTGATGGACTGGCTGCCGTTGTAAATCAGGAAATTGTCGAAACGTGCCTCGCCGGAACGGTAGCGTATGTCGGACTCGGCGAGATCCCATTGCGAATCCTCGAACTTGACATAGGAGGACATGGGTTTGGCGTGCACGATGAGGGTGTCGGAAGCATCGCGCTCGATGCTGCCGCCCAGGTAGATCTCTCCCATATTGTCGATGCCGACTATGTTGTCGTAATGGAAACTGAGGAAGAAATCGTTTTTCTGCGCGAAGGCGGTGAAGGCGCTGTTGGTGAAGCCGATCTGCCCCATCTTCAGTTCTTCGGTGAGCAAGGTGGCGTTCGCGCTGCCTCCAAGATTGTCGACCGTGATGTCCAGCCCCTTGAGGTAGTTGGTCATGTAGGCAAGCCGGGGAGAGCGCACCGTCCCGTTGAGGCGCCCCGAGTTCATGCGCAGGTCGATGCGGGTGGAGTCGGCGATATAGACGCCGGGCTTGATGAAAGACAGCAGGTCGCGGCTGTCGTGGAAATTTATGCTGATGTCGTAGTCGGCGTCGGAATAGCCCTTGTCTTCGTTTTTCCTGCTGTAGAGTGCCGGGAGTTCGCGCCTGGTGGTCACCGTCTGGATGTCGTCGAGGAAGTCCAGTATGTTCCTGTTGCCTACATATCCGGCGTCCAGGAAGCTGGACCTGATCTGCGCGCGGCTTATGCCGCCGTTGGAATGGGAACCCGCGTAGATGTCGCCTATGTACTTGACTCCCAGGTCGTTCTCAAGTGTGAGGTCGTAGATGTTGAAATCGCCCAGAAGGTCTCCGCTGGGTATTTTCATCAGATTGGCATTCAGCTCGGCGGACACCTTCGAAGCGCCTCCGCGGGTGTCGAGCCTGAGGGCTTCCAGATCGGCATAGCCTACATTTGCGGAGAACTTGTACAGCGCGTTGTTGGTTTTGGGAGAAAGATTGAATATGCCCTGGAAGATGAAGTTGAGGTTGGGGTCGGCACAGATGATCTTGCCGTCGAAGGCATTGTCGGAATAAGTGCCGGCCGCCGCGATGCCGGTGTAGTCGTATCCGAGCACTCCCAGGCGGTCCACCATCAGGGAATCCACCCTTACGAAAGTATTGCCGTTGTCGAGGACCGCCTTGAACCCGGTGTTCGCGGTCACCTTGCCGATGAAGTCCTGGTTGATAATGCTTCCGACGCCAAGATTCCTGGTGGCGACCTTGCCGCTGATTTCGGTTCCGCGGCTGCCGTCGAGCAGGTTCTTTATTCCGAGGTCGGCGTTGGCGGACCCGTCGCGTGTGCCGAGCCTGCCTTTGGCCGTGAGATTGTTGAGCGTGCCCTTTGCCCTTCCGCTGAAGTTGAGGGCCTGCCCACGTGCAAACTGCCTGATCCTGATATCCTTCCCGCTCAGCCTGCCTGCGAACTGTTCCGCGCCAGCCGTGGTGAAGTCCAGGCGCTTGATCACGGCGTCCAGCATCATTTCATCCGTGACGGTTATACCGGTGATGCGGCAGTTTGCATCTCCCTTGACTCCTCCGTACAGGTCGGTAAACTTCAACTTCTTGATGTTCAGGTCGCTGACATAGCCTTCCGCTTCCGCCTCGTCTATCCGGACCAGGAAATCCATTCCGTCCAGGCGGCCTTTCCCGAACTGGGAAATGGTCTTGGAGGACACCACGCTGCCTTCCGCCACCTTGAGCCGCATCCTTATTTCCCTGCAGTAATGCCTGTAAGCCTCGGGAGTCGTCTTGGTCATGGAGTACAGCGGGGCGTGCAGGTCGGTGAGACTGTCCCTGATGACTATGTCGCGAAGCGTCACCACGCCGTTGCTGACTTTCATCCTGGTGCTGACAGTGACATCCGCCCCCGTCTTCTCGGAAATCGCGGCGTTCTCCAGCACGGCGCTGACAGTCCCGCCACTGATGCTCAGGTTACGGGCGCTCAGAGTGTTGATGCGGGCGTCGATATTCTCGTAGTTGATGGATGTGGGAGCATACTGCTTTGGAGGACGCTGGAAATCGGACATCCTGAAACGTATGTCTTCGCCGGTGATCCTCCCGACCGAAATCGGAGGAACGGAAGAGGTGGAATCGCTGTCTCCAAGCCCGAGAACGCGGGAGAAGTTCATCCCGTTTTTGGCATAGGGTTCCATGGCAAGGAAAGCGCTCGCACCCCGGATGTCAACCCTGCCGAGATGTATTCCCTGCCCTTTGACGAGCATCTTCGCAGACACCGTGGCGCTGATTTCGCTTGCGTACAGAAGGGTGTCGCAGGTGGCATACCCGGTGTTGTACCTGTCGGCCGTATACGGGTCGTCGTCCACGATCAGCACATCCTTGAGGGCGATTGTGCCGGGAGCCTGCAGGTTGACGGAAGAGAACTCTATGCGGCCTCCCAGTTTGTCGGAATAAGAAGAAATCAGTTTGCGCACCAGCCTGTCCTGGACTTCGGGGGACTGCACGGCTACCACTGCCGTTGCCAGCAACAGTACTATGAATCCGAAGATCCTGGCGGCTATGTCATTGTTCCTTTTCGTGTGCGCACAATTATTGTAATCTACAAAAATAAGAAATAATGCTTAAATTTGCATCCGTAAAAGCTTTGAAATGGACATAATTTTAGGAATAGAGTCTTCTTGCGACGATACTTCTGCGGCCGTCATTTCGGATGGATGGCTGCTTTCCAATGTTATAGCGAGTCAGGATGTGCACAGGGCATACGGCGGAGTCGTGCCTGAACTTGCCTCCAGGGCACACGAACAGAATATTGTCCCCGTTGTAAGCGAGGCCATCTCCCGTGCCGGAATCAAGCCTTCCGAGCTCACGGCCATAGCCTTCACGCGCGGCCCCGGACTGTTGGGTTCGCTGCTCGTGGGCACATCTTTCGCAAAGGCGTTCGGGCTTGCGCTGAACATCCCGATAGTGGAGGTGAACCATCTCCAGGGGCATATTCTCGCGGGCTTTGTCAAGCAGAAAGACAAGCCTGTCGTCCAGCCCTCCTTCCCTTATCTCTGCCTTCTGGTGTCCGGCGGCAACTCCCAGATAGTGAAAGTGAATTCGCCGCTCGATTTCGAGATACTCGGCCAGACCATAGACGACGCCGTCGGAGAAGCATTCGACAAATGTTCCAAGATGATGGGGCTGGGCTACCCCGGGGGGCCTGTGATAGACCGGCTTGCGAAGCTGGGCGATCCGCAGAGATTCAAGTTCGCAAAACCCCACGTGCCCGGGCTGGATTATAGTTTCAGCGGCATAAAGACTTCGCTCCTGTATTTCGTACGCGACGAAATGGCCAAGGACCCGGAATTCATGGAGAAGAACAAGGAAGATATCTGCGCATCTTTCCAGAAAACGCTCATCGACATACTGATGGACAAACTCGTCAAGGCCGCGAAACAGACAGGTATCAAGGAGATTACGATAGGCGGAGGCGTCTCTGCCAACAGCGGTCTCCGCGAGCGGATAACGGCAGAGGGGAAGAAGCGCGGCTGGAATACCTATCTGCCCGAGTTCAAGTTCACTACCGACAATGCGGCCATGATCGCGATAGCCGGATACTATCACTATCTGGCGGGGGAGCGCTCGTCTATGGACGTGGCTCCCGTGTCGAGGATAGCAGATTTTTAGCGGCGCTCTGCCCGGCCAGCAGGCCGGTGGCGAAGGCCGTATGAAGATTGTATCCTCCGGTATCCGAATCAATATCGAGGACTTCTCCGCAGAAATGCAGTCCCGGCACAAGGCGGGATTCGAGCGTCTTGGCGACGACTTCGTCGGTATCGACGCCCCCGGCGGTGACTACCGCCCTCTCGTATCCTACATATCCTTCTATGTCGAACACCCATTCCTTGAGGCACTTGGCTATGGTCGGGAGATTGATCCACACCTTGGTGTCGGTCCGGCCCTTGCGCTCCAGGGTGATGATTCCCGGATTGCATGCGATGAATGCCGGAATCAGATCCCAGGGCATGAGCTTGCCCAGAAGTATCCTGCATTTCTCCTTCTCGCGTACTCCGCGGCTGCGGGGATCCTTGTCGATCATCGTCCACAGTTCTTTTACGCGGGCGGTCAGTTCAGTCAGTCCGACACCGGATTTAAGGTCGATCGCCAGTTTGACGCGGGAGCCGTTTATCAATGCCTTGACCGCCTTCCTGCTGACCTGGAACCCTATCGGACCTTCGATTCCGCCGTCTGTGAAATCGATGTCGCCGAACTCGCTGTCGGCCACCGTGCCTTCGATTATCAGCTGCACGCCGACATTCTTGAGTTGCACCCCCTTCAGTTTCTCGCCAAGCTCGGAGAGGGGAGTGGCGCGGTCGATATGGTGAGGCTCCTCGGTAAGTGCTTGATTTTCAGGAGATGTTTGTTTGTAGCCGCGGGGGACAAGGGCTGTGAGTGACGGGAAGAGGGGAGTAATGCTGTGTCCGGCTTCCTTTGCAAAGCGGTAGCCGTCGCCGGTGGAACCGGTATTCGGATAGGAAAGCCCTCCGGTGGCGACGATCAGTTTGCTGCAGGTGAAGACGCTCCCGTCCGCGGTCGACAGACTGAAACGGGTCTCTTTCCCCTGCCCGGCCGCTTCGCAACGGCATGAGACGACTTCGGCCTCGCTCTGGATCTTTACCCCTGCTCCGTGGCAGACCCGGACAAGCGTGTCAATGACGTCGGTGGAATGGTAGGAGGCGGGGAAAGCCCTGTCGCCGCGTTCTACGACCGCAGGCATCCCGGAAGATTCGAAGAACTCCACGAGCCTGGCGGGTGTCAGGTTGTAAAAAGCGGGCTTGACAAAGTTGGATTTGCTGCGGATATGGGCACTGAACTCGTTCCAGTCCTTGACATTCGTGAAATTGCAGCGTCCCTTGCCGGTAATCATGATCTTGCGGCCCGGACGCGGCATTTTCTCGAGAAGCAGTACCGATGCGTCGCTGCCGCCGGCAACCAGAACGGACGCCGCTCCATACGCCGCCATTAGACCGGCGGCACCCCCTCCTATTATGATGATGTCAGATTTCATATACGAAAAAAGGGAAAGCTTAGCACATCGCACCGCTACAACCTCTGACCCTTGCTGCATTCCTGCCCTGGGGGAGTTGGGAGGGAGCTGGTCGTGTACGACTTTCCCGTCGGCAAATATAAGAAAACTTTCTTAAATACTGTCAAAGATAAGCGGCAGAATGTCATCTACCCGGTCGAACTTCCATATGTGCCTGCTTCCGATCATTATCACGGACATCGGCCGGCCGCTCTTCATCTGATACTGGGCCATTACCTGGCGGCAAGCACCACATGGAGTGGCGGGAGACTCTTCCAGCTGCCCTCCCTGGCCTCCTGCAATGGCTATCGACAACATGGCTTCGTCCGGGTAATTGGCTCCGGCCCAGAACATT